>MDSV01110689.1_pt1 | contig 25009 bp, 23 predicted proteins | sample 810851 | NCBI WGS metagenome assembly MDSV01 (sample SAMN05326640, study PRJNA326480) | marine metagenome | isolation source: seawater | place: Atlantic Ocean: North East | collected 2012
CAGCCTTATAGATTGAAGGAGCTTATTGGCAAGAAGATTACAAAAGACTTGCAAGAGGGAGAATATATTAGATGGACAGACATAGAATAGCAATTATCATACCAACATTGAATGAATCTAATACTATAGCAAATATTGTTCAATCTGTTTTACCCTCAGGAAGAGTCATAGTTGTAGATGATGGATCAACTGATAATTCAGCGCAGCTAGCGAGTAATGCTGGCGCTGAGGTTGTTCGACATGACACTAATCTTGGGTACGACATGGCAATTAATTCTGGCTTTGCCCATGCAAGCGATTTGGGGTGTAAAATAGCCATTACAATTGATGGAGATGGTCAGCATGACACATCTTTAATAGAAAAATTTTTATCTGAAATTAATGGGGAAGTTGATATGGTAATTGGGATAAGAAGCTTTCAGCAAAGAGCATCAGAATATATCTTTTCCTACTATGCAAGATTATTTTATGGAATCGAGGATCCATTATGCGGTATCAAGGCATACAAAATGAAGATATACGATCTATTAGGGCATTTTGATTCTTATGGCTCATTTGGAACGGAATTAGCTTTCTTTGGTGTGAAAAATGGCTTTCAGTTTCGCCAAATACCTTTTGAGCTGAAGGAAAGAGAGGATGAATCCCGTTTTAATAAAATACTGCATACAAATTATAAAATACTGCTTGCTATGTTTAAGTCGGTTCGACGAATTAAAAAAATTTCTGAATAATGAGATACTGCAAAACTTGTTTGACGACTAGCTTGAGACCAAATAGCTCGTTTAACAAATCAGGAGTTTGCACTGCATGCGAATACTCTGTGAAATCTAATAGCTTGAGCAGTCAGGCTCGCCTAGCCAGACTCAAAGAAAAAATAAAAGTTTTAAAGAAAGCCGCTAGACTGACCCGCAATAATTATGACTGCATTGTTGGAGTTAGCGGGGGGAAAGACAGTACCAGGCAAGCTTTGTGGGTAAGAGATAGGTTGAAGATGAGACCACTATTAGTTTGTTGCGCATACCCACCATATCAAATGACAGATATTGGAGCAGACAATATCAAAAACTTAATCAATCATGGGTTTGATATTATTATTGACACTCCGGCTCCTAAAACCGCCAGAGACTTATCTAAAAAATCGTTTGTTGAGTTTGGTAATGTATGCAAAGCCAGTGAAATAGCTTTATATGCTTCAGTTCCTAGGATTGCCATTGATTTTGATATTAAGTTAATTTTTTGGGGAGAAAATGATGCCCTGCAAGTTGGAGATGCTAGTACTGGTGGGGTCGATCCATTGGATGGTAATAACTTAAGAAATTTGAATACTCTTGTTGAAGGTGGAGATGATTGGATGAACTGCGTGTTTAATGATTCATCAAAAAAAGAGCATTATAAATATCCACAGGTAGAAGAGTTTAATAAGAGAAATATTAATATTCTTTTTCTTGGACCTGCTTGGGATGATTGGTCCAATGACATGAATTCTACTTTTGCATCATTGACTGGATTGACTCTCCGTCCAAATGAAGAAAATATAACAGGTGATATTTCCAATGCCTCAATGGTTGATGAAGAGTTTACCAATATTAATATGATGATTAAGTACTTTAAGTTTGGATTTGGTAGAACAACTGATCTTGTTAATGAAGCGATTAGAAATAATGAAATAACTAGAGAGCAGGGTATTAAGCTTGTAAAACGCTATGATGGAGTTTGCGACAATTCTATTATTAAGAAATATTGTAAATATATTGGAATTTCAAATACTGAGTTTTGGGCCCATACAAATAAATGGGTCAACGAGAACATTTTCATTAAAACATCACGAAGGCCAATTCCAAGGTTTACCGTAGGTAGTGATTTTAATGATTAATATATTGGATGTAGGGTATGGTAATTCAGCATCTATAGCCAACACCCTTGATAGCATTGACTACCCGTACGAGCTCATTTCTCATCCAACCGAGTTGCATAAAGGTGTTCTTATAATACCTGGTGTTGGATCAATATTAGCTTTTAATCAAGAGCTCTCTAAGAAAAACTGGAGTAAAAGCATCAAGCAGTATGCGCACTCTGGCAATAATGTAATTGGAATCTGTCTTGGGTTCCATGCTTTAACTGCTCATAGCGAAGAGAGCAATGGAATGAAATGCATGGGTTTTTTAGGAAGTTCTGTTAAAACTCTTATTGTAGACAAGGAAAATAAACGCTCAAATACAGGCTGGGCTCCTTTTTTTATAAGTAAACAATTTTTGGAGCAAGCAAAATGGAATCCATACTTTGGTAGAAGTAGAAAGCAGTCACTTCAAGGAAGGGTTTTTTATAACCATAGATATGGCGTTATGGCATCAGAAAATTCATTTATTCCTATTTCAGGAATAGAAAAATATGCTTCACTTATGATTAAAGGAAATTTTATGGGCATTCAATTTCATCCCGAAAAAAGCCAAGAGTTTGGTCGCTCTATTCTTGAATTTATCTTATGAGAGTTGGAGCATCCATCATACTTATTAATGGCTACTGCTATCAGTCTTATAACTGGAGCTATACGAGACCATTAGGATCTCTCGAGAAAGTTTTAAGTTTTTTAGATAAATATGAGGTAGATGAAATTTGCATAACAAGACCAATCAAGGGCTCGGATAATTTATCAGTTTTAGCGAATGATCTCAGGGCAATGCGATCCTCGTCTTGTAGCTCACCTTTAAGTTTTGGCGGAGGCATTAGAAGCCTTGCGTCACTAAAAAATTTGCAACAGTTGCCAGTTGAGAGACTACATTTTTCAAATGCTTTTTTTAACATGAATAGTCGGTTAATTAATAAAGTCAAAAATCAATATGGCAAGCAAGCCATAGTTGCCAGTGTCCCAGTAAAGCTTGTAAATGGTCAGCTATTCTTTTACGACAGCCCAGCTAAAAATTTTAAAATTTTATCAAATAAAATTATTTCTTATATTAAAGATAACGCTGATGAAGTATTAATAATTGATACTCAGAACGAAGGAATCAATAATTCATTTAATTTTGATATATTGGAGGCAATAGATTTGCCTCTAAATAAACTAATGATTACCGGAGGTATTGGGCAAAAACAAATATCATTTGCAAAAGACCTTGGGCTAATTTCATGCCTAATTGATAACCGAATTTTGCATCGTGAGAACTTCATGAAGAGAGAATTATGAAATCCTGTAAAGAATGCCTTTATCCCGCTAATCACCCACTTGGAATTTCTTTTCATAATGGAAAATGTTCCGGATGCTTTACTCACGCTGAGAAGTACTCCTTGGATTGGGAGCAGAGAAAATTGCTGCTTCAGGAAAAATTAAAAATTATTACAAAGCAATCTAAATCTCACTATCATTGCGTTGTTCCTGTCTCTGGAGATGCCGAAGATTATCATACGATTAGTATGGTCTTAAAATTAGGTTTAAATCCCCTGGTAGTTTCAGTTAATGATTATTTTATGAATGATATAGGGTGGCATAATCTTCATAACTTGATTACTTTTTTTGATCTTGATTCGTATGGATTTAATCCAGAAATATCGATCTATAAAGAGCTTGTTAGAACATCAATGAGAAAATATAATCATGCTCTCTGGCCCAGCTTGGCTTTGAAATCATCATTTCCAGTGCATGTCGCGAATCAAAAAAAAATTCCTTTAATTATTTATGGTCAAAATCAACCATTAGAGCAGGTTGGGAAATACTCTCACCTAGATGAAGTTGAGCTAACTGAGTGGTCCAGAGTGGAGCATGATTTATTTGGTGTTGAGATTGAAGACTTATTGGGATCAGGTGGGCATGTAGACCCAAAAGATCATCAGTATTATAACTACCCTCCTTTGGGAAGACTGGGAAAGTCAAAGTTGATTGGCTTGTATTTAAGTAATTACTTTCCATGGGATCCGCTTAGGCAAAATTCAGAAGTGACTGAGTTTGGTTATATTCCTCAAATTCAATCATCTACTTTTGATCCATACGAAAGGGCAGGAAATTCAATTTATTATAGCTTTCATGATCTTACAAAGTTTTTAAGATGTGGTTATAGAAAAATTAGCGATCACGTTGCTAGAGAAATTCGTCATTCGCGCATCAATACTGATGAGGGCAAGAGTCTTATCTCATCATATGAATCTCAGCCAGTTTACATTAAAGGTTTGTTTGATTGGTTGGAAGTTACAAGTTCTGGCTATGAATGGTTTCTCACTCACAAGCTAAGCAAAGCCCAGCATCTGATTACTGAAGACAAGGATATTAATATTTCATTTCATATAAAGTTACCTGACAAGCTTCAGGATGAAATTTCTGAGGGGCGATTTGCATGCCAGGAATATGTAGCATTCATGAAAGGTATAAGTTTATGAAAAAATATAAATTTCACACCGCTTTAAGTGATATTAAAAGCTATGATGTAAAATACGTAAGGTCTTAACTTACAAATAGGAGCCAAAAATGTTTGAAGACAAAACAATATTAATTACTGGAGGGACAGGATCTTTTGGTAATGTTTTTGTTCCATCAATGCTTGAGAAATTTAATTTTAAGAAAATAATAATATTTTCTAGAGATGAGATGAAGCAATGGGAAATGGCTAAAAAATTCGAAAATGATAGTAGAGTAAGATTTTTTATAGGCGATGTTCGTGATAAAGAAAGATTATATAGAGCATTAACTGGTGTTGATTATGTTGTTCATGCTGCAGCTACAAAAATTGTACCTACGGCAGAATATAATCCTTTTGAATGTGTCAAAACAAATGTGAATGGTGCTATGAATCTGATAGATGCTTCTATAGATATGGGGGTTAAAAAAGTAGTTGCATTATCAACAGATAAAGCAAGCAGCCCTATAAACTTATATGGAGCCACTAAATTGACATCTGATAAATTATTTGTTTCGGGCAATGCCTATTCTGGAGAACATCCAACTAGATTTTCAGTTGTTAGATATGGTAATGTCATGGGCTCTAGAGGTTCAGTTATACCTTTTTTTAATTCTATAAAAGAATCTGGCATTGTTACTATAACTGATACAAGGATGACAAGGTTTATGATCTCTCTTGAGGATGCGGTAGATCTAGTAATAAAGGCTTTTGAGGATATGATTGGTGGTGAGATATATGTAAAAAAAATACCCTCTATGAATATTACAGACATAGCTAAAGTAATTGCTCCTGATGCAGAGCAAAAAATTATTGGTATTAGACCTGGAGAAAAGCTTCACGAACAAATGATTGGAGAAGAAGACTCCCCATATACATACGAGTACGATGATTATTATAAAATACTTCCAGTAATCAATAATTGGTCAGATGATGAAGAAAGGATTCAAGATGGAGAAAAAGTTGATTCAACATTTACATACAATAGTAAAACTAATTCTGACTGGATGTCATCAGAACAGTTGCAGGAATGGCTAGACAAAAATAAAGAAAAAATGGGGATACTGTAAAAAGTGAAGACCAGGAAAAAAGTTATAGATGTAATTCATTCTCTACTAAGATAAATGAATAAATTGGCACTTGGCACCGTTCAATTTGGTATGCACTATGGAATTGCAAATAATTCTAAAAAAATCTTTCCTCAAAAGAGCATATCTAAAATATTAAAGTTAGCTAAACTAAGCAAAATTACAACACTTGATACTGCTATTGCCTATGGCTCAAGTGAAAAAAAATTAGGAAAAGAAAATCTTGATTCTTTCGATGTTATTACAAAAATATCCAACATTCCCTCACTTAAAAATAATATTCATTCTTGGATACGCAAAGAAGTAGAACTTTCACTTCAAAGATTAAACCAAAATAAAATATATGGAGTTCTTCTTCATAAAGCGTCTGATTTAAATGGTCCCGATGGCAAGAAGATTTATGAGGCGCTCTCTATCTTGAAGAAAGAAAGGATCATTTCCAAAATTGGTATTTCAATTTATTCACCCAGCGAATTAGATAATATTGTGCCAAATTTTGATATTGATATTGTTCAATCACCATTCAATGTATTTGATACGCGTCTTAAAACTTCAGGATGGATGAATAAATTACATCAAGCTAATATTGAGATTCATACAAGGTCGACTTTTTTACAAGGATTGCTGTTAATGGACTTAAAGGATATTCCTACTAAATTTATTAAATGGGCAAATCTTTTTGCTTTATGGGATAAGACCGTAGAGCAAAGTAATATGAATAAAATGGAAGCTTGCATACAGTTTTCAAGTTCTTTTAACGAAATTGATAAAGTAATTTTTGGTGTTGATAATGTAGAACAGTTCAAAGAGGTTAGCGAATATAATTTTCAAAGTAAATACAATAACTTATGTGATATGAGTAGTAATGATGAAAATTTAATAAATCCAACTAAGTGGAGTCTTTTGTGAATATTGTTGCTATTGTTCAAGCAAGAATGGGATCAACAAGGTTGCCCAAAAAAGTAATGAAGAATATTAATGGCACTCCTTTGATAGGTGTTTTATTAAAAAGACTTTCACTCAGCAAAAAAATAGAGAAAATTATTCTAGCAACCTCAGAAAATGTTGCAAATGATCCCCTAGTCAATTACGTTAGGTCCTTGGGCTATTCTGTTGAAAAGGGAAGCGAGAACAATGTTTTGGAGAGATTTTATTTTACTGCTGAAAAATATAATGCAGATATTGTTGTAAGAATTACAGGCGATTGTCCTCTAATAGATCCAAAGGTAGTTGATGATGTGATAGATCTTTTTTTAGATAATAATTTGGAATATTCATCTAATACCAATCCGCCTACTTTTCCAGATGGCCTCGATGTTGAAGTAATGTCTTTCAAATCACTTAAAAAAGCATACAAGACAGCAACTCTTGATTACGATTTGGAGCATGTAACCCCTTTTATAAGAAATAATGAAGTAAATCAACTTAACCTTTCTTATAAAAAAGATTATTCAAACCTCAGATGGACAGTCGATGAAGAGGATGACTTTAAAGTAATCGAAGAAATATGCAATCATTTTAAACCAAATATATTATTTACATGGAAAGATGTATTAAATTTACATAATAAAAATATTTTAATGTTTGAGAACAGTCATATAGAACGGAATCAAGGAGCAGTTATGGGAAAGGGGCAAAAACTTTATAAAAGAGCAAAAAGTATTATTCCGGGGGGAACTATGTTGCTTTCAAAAAGACCCGAAATGTTTCTTCCCAATATTTGGCCATCATACTTTAGTAAATCAAAAGGTTGCAAAGTCTGGGACTTGGATGGAAAAGAGTATGTTGATATGTCAATAATGGGTATTGGAACAAATACTTTGGGTTACGGACATGATGAAGTTGATGAAGCTGTGCAGGAAACTATCCAACAAGGTAATATGTCAACCCTTAACTGCCCTGAAGAAGTTTATCTAGCAGAAAAACTTATTGAAATTAACCCATGGGCAGACATGGTTAGATTTGCTAGAACTGGTGGAGAGGCTAATGCAGTTGCTGTTAGAATTGCTCGTGCTGCTTCAGGCAAGGATAATGTTGCAATATGTGGTTATCATGGATGGCATGACTGGTACTTAGCTACAAATTTACAATCAAAAGATGCTCTTGATTCTCATCTGCTTTCTGGGCTTGAGACTCAAGGTGTTCCCAAAAGCTTGAATGGAACAGTTTATCCTTTCCAATATAACGACTTAAGAGCACTTGAGAGAATAGTAAATGACCATAATATTGGTGTTATTAAAATGGAAGTGATAAGAAATGAAGCTCCTGAAGACAATTTTCTAGAAAATGTAAGGGATCTTGCAACAAAAAAAGGCATTGTACTTATTTTTGATGAATGCACATCGGGTTTCAGAGAAACATATGGTGGTATTTATAAAAAGTTTAATGTGGAGCCTGATATTGCAATGTATGGAAAAGCATTAGGTAACGGTTATGCCATAACTGCCATAGTTGGAAAAGAAGATGTTATGCAAGCTGCTCAAAATTCATTTATTAGTAGTACTTTTTGGACTGAAAGGATCGGGCCATCTGCTGCTTTAAAAACACTTGAAGTTATGGAGAGAGAAAAATCCTGGAATCAAATATCAAAAATAGGTAAAGGAATAAAGTTAAAATGGAATGATCTTGCTTTAAAGCATGATGTTGGGATAAAAATATCAGGTATTTCTGCGCTTCCTTCCTTCACTTTTAATAGCAAGAACAATTTGGCGTATAAAACTTTAATAACTCAAGAAATGCTTAAAAAGAATTTTTTAGCTAATACAACTGTATATACATGCATTAACCATACTGAAAATTTAGTTGATGAATATATTAATGAACTAGATGCAATATTTAGTAAAATAAAAGAATGTGAAGAAGGAAAAAATATTAATGATTTATTAGATGGAGACATCTGTCATACTGGGTTTTCTAGGCTAAATTAATGAAAGAAAAAATATTTTTTATAGCATTTCATTCTGATGACGAGGCTTTGGGTTGCAAGACATGTTCATGAAGGCGCTGACTTTAGAATAATAACTTTAACTAATGGAGTTAGCTCAAGAAAAATATAAAACATAGATTTCAATATGCATATTACTTACTTACTTATTTATAAATTAACCTAAATGAAAGAATATTTTAGAGAAATTTATGATATTCAAGATATTCATGACAATCTTGCAACAAAAACTAAAATATACAGGGTAATTATTAGATACTTGGTTAGGGTTTTTGGATTAAGTATTTCTGAAGTATTAATATCTTTTATATACAAGATTCAACCTTTAAAAAAAAATAGCTATATAAAATACATACTGAGGATCAATCTTTTCAGAATCTCATATTTAAAAAATTTGTCCAATCTTGATTACAAAAGTGCAAATTTTATAAAAAAAGAATGGGCTGATTTTGTCTCAAAAAAATCAGCCAGTGAAGAAGATAAATCTGGAGCTTTGCATTATTTAGCGGTAATCAATGAAGACGAAAATATTAAACTCCCCTTGAATGAGAGCATTATCGAGCCAAGAAAATTTTATATTTATGGCCCCAGTGCCACAAATACACCTAACCCTAAATATTCAGATTACACCTTAATTCATACAAAACCTTATCCAAAAATACTCGAATCTTTTAATAAAGAATTACTTTTTTTAAATTCTTATTATTTTATGTTTGCTGTAGATAATAACTTTAAGGTTCAAAAAGAACTTAAAGCAAGGTATAAAAAAATCTATGTAACAACAATGCAAGAGCATCTTCCTGAAGGATTTAATTTGATCGATCTTCATAAATCAGGATATATACAAAGTGAGATGGCTCTCCAAAGAATTCTAAGATTTCTTATCAAAGAGTATAAGGTATTTGATTGTGTTATTGAGGGGTTTAATTTTTATCTTGAAAAGGATGCCTACAAAAATAAAAATTATCATAAGTTAACTAGAAAAGATAATAATCTTATTAATGAAAAAGAAATTTGTCTTTCACTTGCAGACCATGATTTTTTATTCAATTTCAAATTAACAAAAAATTTGGTTAAGAGATTTAATTTAATAGATTCAAATGATTTTAGGGAAATCCTATCATTCACCGATGATCATTATTTAGAGAAATTATTTATTTCAAGAGATTTTTCAAGTTTAAAAAAAATATAATTTACTATTTATTATTATGAAAAGACAATTATCAATAGATATAAGTAACTTAGATCCAAAGCTTAATCATGATATATTTTTATCAGAGTTTAAAGAATATAGATCTGAGTTAGAAAATATTTATGCAGACTATCCAAACAAGGATAAATTAATTTACTCTATCGAGTACTGGATATTTAATATCTTCTGTATTCAAAAAGCTTATGGTAAGTCAGGTTTAAAGTCTTTTCTGAATGGGAGCCTAAGCAATCCCCTTAGGTTTAGCTATCTATATGAGTTTTCTGATTTAAGTCGAGGAACAGAAATAAAAAGCAATAAGGATAATATTTTTTTTTATTTTTTTTTAAATTTCTTTGTAAATAAGATATTTATTCCTGGCGCAGCACTTGATAGCTATATTAATAAATTTATAAATAGGGTTTCTTTTATATATATACATTCAATACCCTTGATTAAAAACCAGAAGCTAGAAAACAAATTAAAAAATCTATTTAGCGCTTTATTTGCTAATAAATTTTCAAAAGATGAAATTATTTTAATTAATAAAAAATTACCAAAAGTGTACTATTCAAATAAAGTTAAAAACTTTTTTAAAAAATCGTTGAATGTAGTTGGATCACCTGCTTCTTTCTTAGAATATTCAGGATATGAAAAATTGTTTTTATTAGACAATAGATTGGATATTACTGGAAATGCTCACGGTGGTGGGTATGATATTTATAAGATAGATTATTTTTCATACTACGAAAAAAAGCTTTGTAAAAAATTTTATGGCTGGGGTTTTTCTGAAGAAAATAAACCTCAAAGAAGGTTCAATAAAATAAAAACTAATAAGAACGCGATCGCAAGAATTCTTTGGATAGAAGATTCTATTATTCCCACATTAGACTTTTTTTCCTTACCTTTTCAGTATTATCAATCTATAAACAAAACATCTAAACTTTACATTTTTAATGAACTTAATAGCAGTGGTATCAAATATTCAAATCTTTCTCACCCTGTAAAATCATCGCTTTATGAGGGCTTCAGAAGGGATGATCACAACTTAATGGGAACTGCTTCAAGGTCTGATGAGCTCATTGAAAAAAGCGATATCTTAATTTTTGATAATTCGGCTGCAACGTTAATTCATTTTGCAATAGAGAATGAAATAAGTTTTTATCAAATTATTAGCCGTTTTGACTTTGAAAATTTTAGTGATTCACAGAAAGAGTTTTTTTTAATTTTGCATAAATATGATTTCGGTATTTTCAATGACGAAGATAATAAGCTGTCAAATTCAATCAGTAAAATTACATTAAATAGTAATTATCGTTTACCAAAAGAATTAATAGATTTTTATGATAACAATTTTAAATAATCAATATTCTGATTTTCTGTCTAAAAACAAAAGTATCGTTTAAGATGGTTAACATTGGATGCTCATTTATACAATATCCATGAGAAGAAATTGATAAAGATATTTTTTAAATTTAATAAAAATAAAGGCTTATAGTTTAATGAAAAAATATTTAGTATGGATCTTATCTATAATAAAATTTTTTTTATTAAAAAAAAGATTCTTGTTAATTTCCCCACCTTTTTTTAAGAAACAATATTGGTTTGATAGATTAAACAAGAAGAGATTCTTCACATTAAATAGAGATGGGATAGATTGGGGAACAAGTTGGCAAGTTTTTTTAGATAATCAATTTTCTTTGCTTGAAAATATTTATAGCGATTCAAGAAAAAAAGATCTAGAAAAATACATGAATGATGAGATGAAAAAAGGTAAAAGGCCCCTCATTATTGATTGTGGTAGTAATTCAGGAGCTAGCTGTGTCTATTTTAGTCTCACATACCCAAACTCAAAAATTGTTGGTATTGAAATTGATAAAAACAACCTAGAACATAGCAAGAAAAATATAGAGCTAAATGCAATAGATGCTGATCTATTTAATAAAGGTATTGCAGGAGAGGACGGATTTGGAGCTATTGCTAATCCTGATGCAGATAATAACTCTTTCAGAATTACAAACAATAAAAATAATTCCAAGAATATTGATTTAGTGTCTATACAAACCATTTTACAAGACTACCCAGATGACAAGTTTTTTCCATTTATAGTAAAAATTGATATCGAAGGCGGCGAGGATAATTTATTTAGCATGAATACCAATTGGGTTGAAGAAATTCCAATGGTAATTATTGAACTTCATGACTGGCTTCTACCTAAACAAAAAACTTCAATGAATTTCTTAAAAACTATTTCAGAATTGGATAGAGATTTTAATATTAAAGGTGAAAATATTTTCAGTATTAAAAATAAACTTAATTAGTTCTATAAAAAATATTCTTGTAAAAACATTTATTCGTAAAATTTTATAAAAGAATTTTTTATAAATTATAAAAATATTCATCTAATATAAATAATATTTTAATTTTCTATCTAAAAACAATTTCATCGTTTAAAATAGTCTACCTAATGAACATTAATTCAAATGATATTCTTGAAAAAGAATTTAGTATTACTTCGTTACTCTACTTATTTTTACAAAATAAAGGCTTTATAGCTTTATTTACTTTGATTTTTGCTATTTCATCTATATTTATAGCATTGTCATTGTCACCAATTTTTTCCTCAAACATTGTTTTAAAATCAGTTCAAGAAAATGAACCTTCATTATCTACTGGACTTGGTGTGTTAGGAGGTATCGCTAATATCAGTGGAAGTTTAGGTTTAAATCCAGATGAAGAAGCAATTCTGGCTATGAGACACGCTGTAAGTAGAGACTTTTTTAAGAAACTTTACGCCAATGAAGAATTTAAGAAGAATCTTATGGCGTATGATTCATATAATCCAAATAATAAATCAAATTTATATGATCAATCTATTTATGATTTAGAAACCAAAAAATGGGTTATTGAACCAATTTTTCTTGTTGCTCATAAAAGATTTACAACTCAGCATATGAAGATACACCAAGAAAAAGTTGGAGATTTTGTAATTATATCAATGGAACATAAGTCACCAATAATTGCCAAAGAATGGGCGGACCTTATCTTCAGAGAATTAAATAAATATATTAAAGAAGTTTCTTCGCAGAAAATAAATAGAGAAGTTCAATATCTTAATGATGAACTAAATAAAACCACTAGCTCTGAATTAAGAAAAGTTGTTGCGCAATTGCTAGAGAGTAAAATTCAAAAGCAAATGTATGGAAACATATCTGATGATTATATCTTTGAAGTGGTTGATTCTGCCTATGTTCCTAATGAGAGAGCAAGGCCATCAAGAGCATTTATTTGCATTATGATAACCACATTAGGCTTCCTTTTATCTTGCTTAATTGTTTTTATATTAGATCAGTTCAAAAAAAGAATTAAATTAAGTCCACCTTTTATTGAAAACGTGGAATAAACATACTTCACTAAAATGAAAATTTTGGTAATTGGTTCATCTGGTCAGCTTGGAACTCAAATATTCAATTTAAAAAATTCATTAAATTTTCTTGATTTTTATTTCTGCAATAAGCATGATCTAGACATATCATCCCCTGAAAGTATAGATAGATTTTTTTTCAATAATAAGTTTGATGTTGTTATAAATTGTGCTGCTTATACAAGTGTTGATGAAGCTGAAAAGAATTTTGAGCATGCAAAAATAATAAATGGATATTCTATAGATTATATTTGCAAGTCATTAGAAAAATATAAGCCAGATACGAAGCTTATTCATCTAAGTACAGATTATATTTTTGATGGTGAATTTTCAGAGCCAATATGCGAAAAAAATACACCAAATCCAATCTCAGAATATGGAAAAAGCAAGCTACTTGGAGAGGAGATGCTTCAGAAATCAAAAATCCCTAGCATCATAATAAGAGTAAGTTGGCTTTATTCCATTTTTGGTAAAAATTTTATGAATACTATAATCAATCTCTCCAAAACTAAAAAGTCCATAAATGTTATATGTGATCAAATTGGCTCTCCAACAAGCGCAAATGATCTTGTTGAATGCATATTAAGAATTATAGCTTCAGAAAGATTTAATTATTATGCTCAAAAAAAAGGCATATTTCATTTTTGCAATACAGGTTCATGTAGTTGGTACGAATTTGCAAAGGAAATTTTATTATTAACTTCTTCTAATTGTAAGATATCCCCAATAACAACAGATGAATACAAAACACTTGCTGCAAGGCCAAAATATTCAGTCCTTGATACATCAAAGATAGAAGGCTCTTTTGGTCTAGAAATTAATTCTTGGAAAGAGGCTCTACAAAATACCATTAATTCTAAAAATACAAATTATAATAAATCAATATGAAAATTTTAATAACTGGAGGGTCAGGATTTATTGGATCAGCTTTAATTAGATATTTATTAAAAAATTTTAATACCTATCAAATTCTTAATGTTGATAAGCTGACTTATGCCTCAAATGACTCTTTAAATCAATTTGAAAAAAATGAAAATTATGATCATAAGAAAGTTGATATATTAGACAAGATAAACCTAAGGGAGATATTTTTTGATTTTAAACCTGATTTTGTTATGCATCTTGCTGCTGAATCACATGTTGATAATTCAATTAAAAATCCAAGTAAATTTATTGAAACAAATATCATAGGAACTTTTAATTTGTTAAATATATCATTGGAGTATTCTAAAGAAGCAAACTCTAAATTTTACAGATTTCATCATATTTCAACTGACGAGGTTTATGGAGATCTTGAAAAGAATGACCCTAAATTCAGTGAAAAGACATCATATAACCCGAGTTCACCATATTCAGCTAGCAAGGCCTCATCAGATCATTTAGTTAGATCATGGACAAGAACATATGGATTGCCATCAGTTATAACTAATTGTTCAAATAATTATGGCCCTCACCAAAATGATGAGAAATTTATTCCAACAATAATTAAAAGTGCACTTAATCATGAACAAATTCCTATTTATGGTGATGGAAGCCAAATAAGGGATTGGCTTTTCGTTGAGGATCATGTTGCTGCACTTCATAAAGTATTAATAGAAGGTAAAAATAATGAAACTTATAATATTGGTGGCATAAATGAGGTAAAGAACATAGATGTCGCTATGAAGATTTGCGCAATCTTAGATGATATATATCCAATAAGTTCTCAAGAGCTTAAATCTTACAATAAGCTTATTAAATTTGTAGATGATAGACCTGGACATGATAAAAGATATGCAATTGATTGCAGTAAAATTAAACAAGATCTCAACTGGCATCCTAATGAAAATTTCAACAGCGGAATGATTAAAACAGTTAAATGGTATTTAGATAAATATAAAGAAGGTAATTAAATATTATGTATAAGGGGATAATTTTAGCAGGCGGGAGAGGTTCAAGACTCTTTCCAATAACTATATCAACTTCAAAGCAACTCTTACCTATATATGATAAACCAATGATCTACTATCCATTATCAGTTTTAATGACTGCTGGAATTAAAGATATTTTGATAATTGTAAATCCTAATGATTTAGAAAATTATAAGAATCTTTTAGGAGATGGAAGTCAACTAGGAATAAGTATTTCATACAAAGTTCAACCTTCTCCTGATGGGCTTGCTCAATCATTTATATTAGGAGAAACCTTTATAGGTTCATCGAACGTATGTTTAATTCTTGGAGACAATATATTCTTTGGAGAAAATTTTTCTAATCATCTTGAAAGGGGCATAAATAGAACAAAAGGAGCTACTATATTTTCTTATCACGTGAATAATCCTGAAGATTTTGGTGTAGTAGAATTTGATGGAGATAGAGTTGTAAATATTGAAGAAAAACCTAATAAACCAAAATCTAACCATGCAGTTACGGGTTTATATTTTTATGATAATGATGTGATTGAAATTGCCAAAAATTTAAAGCCCTCCTCAAGAGGAGAACTCGAAATTACAGATGTAAACAAAACCTATCTTGACAGGAATGAGCTTTATTTGGAGAAAATGAATAGAGAGTTTGCTTGGCTAGATACTGGTACTTATGATTCATTAATAGCTGCAGGTCAGTTTATTCATATGATTGAAAAACGTCAGGGTCTCAAAGTTGCATGCCTTGAGGAGATTTCATTTTCTAAAGGATGGATAGGTTCTGAGGAGATGCTAAAGCAAGCAAATAAGTTTAAATCTACCTCTTATGGAAGATATATACTAAATTTACTTGAAGAAAGATAATTATGAATATAACTAAATGCTCAATCGAAGGGGTAAGAATTATAGAGCCTGATGTTTATGAGGATGAAAGGGGTTTTTTCTATGAAAGCTACCATCAAGAAAAATATAAAAACTTAATAAATATCAAAGAAAATTTTGTTCAAGACAATCATTCTAAGTCTTCTTATGGAGTGTTAAGAGGTCTTCACTTCCAAAAGAAAAAAGCACAAGGAAAACTAATAAGAGTTATTCGAGGTAATGTATATGATTTTTTCTTAGATCTAAGAAAAGAATCACAAACTTTTGGTAAAGCTTTCGGAATCGAAATAAGTGAAAAAAATAAGCTGCAAGTTTGGCTTCCCCCAGGATTGGCTCATGGATTTCTAACTTTAAGTCCATTTGCTGAGTTTGAGTACAAATGCACAAATTTTTATGATCCAAATGATGAATATTGTTTAATATGGACTGATCCTAAAATTAATCTAAAATTGCCTATCCCAAAAGGAGATATAATAGTTTCACAAAAAGATTTAAATGGTCTGACTTTTGATGAGTTGATAACCAAGGGTATTATATAGATGAACATATTGGTAACTGGTTCTGCAGGATTTATAGGCTCTCAATTATGCATAAATCTTTTAGAAAGAGGCGATAAAGTCATAGGTTTAGATAATCTAAATGATTATTACAATATTCTTCTTAAGAAAGTTCGACTAGAAAGGTACCTTAATCATAAAAGCTATTCTCATTATCATATAGATATATCAAATAAAGCTGATCTTGAAAAAGTTTTTAAAGAGAACAAAATTGATGTTGTTGTTAATCTTGCTGCCCAAGCAGGGGTGAGATACTCAATTGAAAATCCAGATGTATATATTCAAAGCAATATAGTTGGATTTATGAATATCCTTGAGTGTTGCAGACACAGCAAGATTAGTAATCTTGTTTATGCTTCATCCAGCTCTGTTTATGGAGCAAATACAAACAAACCATTTTCTATTCATGATAATGTAGACCACCCACTAAGTCTTTATGCTGCTTCAAAGAAATCTAACGAGCTTATGGCTCATACTTATAGTAATTTATTTGAACTTAGTACAACCGGCCTAAGATTTTTCACAGTTTACGGTCCTTGGGGAAGACCAGATATGGCTTTATTTAAATTCACTAAAGCAATTATGAACGAAGAAATAATAGATGTTTACAACTATGGAAATCACGAAAGAGATTTTACATATATAGATGATATTATAGAGGGAGTTATTAGGGTTATTGATAATCCAGCTAAGCCAAATACTAATTGGAATGGCGAAGATCCAGACCCTGGATCAAGTTTTGCTCCTTGGAAAGTTTATAATATTGGAAGCAATAATCCTGTTAAACTTAATGATTACATTTCAGCAATCGAAAAAAATCTTGGAAAAAAAGCAAATATTAACTTGCTCCCGCTTCAGCCAGGAGATGTCGTTGCGACATATGCTGATGTTGAGGATTTATTTATAACATTCAATTTTAAGCCACAATACAATATTCATGAAGGCGTAAAAAACTTTGTTGATTGGTTCAAGAAACATCCAAATTTTTAGTGCAAAATGACAGCAAACAATAATACTTTAAGCTTGATAAATTCTTTAAAAAATTTATGGAATCACTTTACATTAAAAAGAAGATATCAACTTGCTCTTATAACATTAGCCACATTTATAACTGCTATTTTAGACCTTGTAAGCATAGGTACTATTATGCCTTTTATATCAGTAATTATGGACTCAGAAGCAACCTTCAATAATCCATCTTTTAATGAATATTTTATAAATTATGGATATTCATCAGGAGAAGAAATTATCTTACCCGTAACATATTTTTTTATATCAATAAATGTAATAGCTGCGATTATAAAAATTATTATTTTTTGGTTTCAAAATAAGATAAGTGTTCTTTGCGGTAACGACCTTAGTAGATTAGCCTATACTAAAATAATATACCAACCTTTTGAAATACACATCAATAGAAACTCTGGCGACGTTATCAGCTCTATTGTAAATAATGTGAATATCACAGTTTTTGGTGTGCTTTACATGGTTCTTCTTTTTGTAAGTTCACTAATCTTTACTATAGCTATTTTAGGAGGCATTTTAATTATAGATCCCATCATTTCATTAATTGCATTAGCTACTCTATGTTTTTTCTATATACCAATATCTATATTTCTTAAAGGTAGACTTGAAAGAAATAGCAAGGTTGTAGATTTAGGGCAAAAAAAGATTGTTAGATTTATTCAAGAAGCATTGGGTGGCATCAGGAACCTAATCCTAGATAAATCACATGATTTTTTTATAAAAAAATATAATGAAATAGACTTTGATTTAAGAGATGCTGTTGCGGAGAACAAATTTTTAGGTAGTGTTCCACGTTATGTTATTGAAGCTTTAGTTGTAATATTAATGGCATTACTTGGACTTTATTATGCTTATCAACCAAATGGCATGAACGAGGGTCTTCCTATTCTTGGTTTTATCGCTTTAGCTTCTCAAAAACTTATACCAAATATGCAGCAAATATATAGATGTTATGCTTCAATTGCGGGTAGTAAAGAAAACCTTGATGATACACTAGAAATTCTAAATCAAGAGCTCATTACTAATGATGATAGTCTATCATCTCAAGAAATTATCAACGATTTTAATAAATTATCTCTACAAAATATATCATTTAGATACTCTCAAGGTGAACCATTAATATTTAATGATATTAGTTTGGATATCTATAAGGGTGAAAAAGTTGGAATTGTTGGAATTACAGGAGGCGGTAAGAGCACCCTTATAGATTTAATTCTTGGTTTATTGAAGCCTGAATCTGGTCAAATTCTTATTGATAAAAACAATATGGAAAATGTTAAGAACTCATGGCAAAAAATGATTTCTCATGTACCTCAAGACGTTTACTACAGCGATGACTCATTTGCCAAAAATATTGCTTTTGGAACAGATATAAAAAATTTAAATCAAGATAAGCTTATTAGTGCATCTAAAGATGCATTTATACTTGATTATATTTTGCAACAGGATGATAAGTTTGAACATATTTTAGGTGAATCCGGTGTCCAGTTATCAGGTGGTCAAAAACAAAGACTTGGAATTGCAAGAGCTTTATACAAAGATTCGAATATAATAATTTTTGATGAAGCTACTAGCGCTTTAGATGAAAAAACTGAAAAAGATGTTGTGAATTCTATTCAAGCAATAGATTCAAAAAAGACTGTTTTAATAATAGCTCATCGACTATCAACCATAAAACATGCAGATAGGATAGTTTGTGTTGAGAATGGAAAAATTATAACTTTCAACTCATTTGCAGAATATGAGAAAGAAAAACTGAGCAATTTATAATGTGCGGCCTTGTTGGTTACATTGAATCTAAAAATAGTGCGAATTGCTCGCATGATATTGATAAAGCAATAGCATCATTAGAGCATAGAGGGCCTGATGCATCTGGTAAGGATGAATTTTATACTAATAAAAAAGTAGGGTTTGGACATAGAAGATTATCGATATTAGACATTTCTGATGCCGGAAATCAGCCAATGGAATCTTTTACTGGAAGATTTAAGATTATTTTTAATGGCGAGATTTATAATCATTTAGAAATACGAGAACACATAAAAAATACATATAGTTTTAATTCTTGGAAAAGCTCATCTGACACCGAAACTCTTGTAAATTTATTTGAGTTTATCGAATTTAAAGAGGCTCTTAAATTAATAAAAGGTATGTTTGCAATAGTGTTGTTTGACTTAAGAAATAACTTTATATATTTTTCTAGGGATAGAATTGGAGAAAAGCCATTATATTTGTCTTTCAATGAATCATCTATTCTTTTTGGATCTGAATTAATTTCTTTAACAAAATTTTCTTCATTCAAGAAAGATATTTCTATGAATGCTTTGTCTTCTTTCTTTAAATTTAATTATATTCCTGCACCACAAACAATTTATAAGAGCACTTTTAAATGTCTTCCAGGAAAATTTATTTGCATCGATCTAAACAAATTCATATTTGATAAGACTTATGATTGTTTTGATGATATTTTTTTAAATGATGGTGTTTCAATTAATGATTATTGGTCTTCATTAAATTTATTAGACGAATCTATGATAGAAACTAAAGATTTTAATGAGACTTCATTAAACCTAGAAAGCATTATTTCTAAGGCCGTAAAAAATCAATTGATATCGGATATGCCTATTGGAGCCTTTTTATCAGGAGGTATAGATTCTTCATTAATTACTGCTTTGATGCAGAAAGAAAGCATGGATAAAGTTAAGACTTTCACAATTGGTTTTGAAGATAAAAGATATGATGAATCAAATTATGCAAAAGAAGTTGCTAACCATTTAGGAACAAGTCATACAGAATTAATCTTATCTCAAGATGATGTAATTAATGTCATTCCAAATCTAAGTAAAATCTATAGTGAACCATTTGCTGATTCATCACAAATTCCTACTCTTTTAGTTTCTAAACTCGCTAAATCTGAAGTTTCTGTTGCCTTATCTGGCGATGGAGGTGATGAACTATTTGGTGGATATAATAGATATTTTTTAGCACCAACAGTTTGGTCTATATTAAAAAAATTCCCATTTTCTTTTAGAAGTTTAAGTGCTGATATTATGTTATCTTCTCCTAATTTTTTAAAATCATTAGAAAACATATCTAGATTCTTATATAAGAAAACTCCCGTACAGTTAGTTGAAAAGATTCAATCATTGTCCTCTAAAGTTAAAAATATTGAATCAGAAAAAGATTTGTTTATATCATTGATTTCAGGTTATGAAGATTTATCAGAACTCCTGAACTTTAAATCGGATCCGCAATCTTATGCTTATAATGATGAAATATGGTCAAATACAAGCTTATCATTTCAAGAAAAAATGATGTTCTTAGATATGATAACTTATTTACCAGATGACATAATGTGCAAAGTAGACAGAGCTACAATGGCATTTAGCTTAGAATCAAGAGCGCCTTTTCTTGATCAAGATGTTGTTGAAGCAAGTTACAAAATACCAACCCAATACAAAATAAAAAACAAAAATGGAAAACACATATTAAAAAATATTCTTTATAAGTATGTGCCCAAGGATTTAATTGAGAGACCAAAGCAGGGCTTTGGAATACCACTAGATGAATGGATTAAAGGACCACTAAAAAATGATTTTTATGAATCAATATCAGATGAAAATTTATCTCATAATTTAATTAATCCAACCATGGTTAAAAAAATGTTAGATGATCATATTGATGGAAAAAGAAACTGGCAAAATCAGTTATGGGCAATTTACTCTTTTCAAAACTGGTTTCATGAAAATGAAATAAATTCTTAACTATGCATAATATTTTAATTTTAGGCGGAGGCGGTTTTATTGGTAAGAACATAATAAAGTATATGGATGAGATAGATTTTTTTAAAAATCATAAAAAGTTTATTACAAGTTCTAAAAAATCACCCTTTTTAGAAGCAGGCCTAACAAATTGTGAGATATGTAATATTAAACTTGAGCAAGTCGACAAGTTAAAAAATTTAATTGAAGCAAATGATATTAAAACAATAGTTCATTTGGTATCAGGAATGATTCCTTCTTCAAATGAAAATGATTTTAAAGAAGAAAAAAGAGCTGTAATTACTCCAACAAATGAGATATTTTCTTTTGCTGCAGAGAATAAAATAAAAGTAATTTTTATTTCCTCTGGAGGAACGATCTATAAAAATAATGTGGCAGCTCATAAAGAAATTGAAGATCTGAATCCAATAAACTTTTATGGTAAGTCTAAAGTTGCAATTGAAAAAAATCTTAAAGATTTACATAACAATTTTAATCTACGATATATCACTTTAAGACCCTCAAATGTATACGGTAATTTTTATAGCTTGAATTCTAATCAAGGCTTGATTCCTAATACTATTAATAACATTCTTAAAAAAGAGCCAATCACAATTTGGGGCGATGGTTCAGATAAAAGAGACTATTTATATGCTGAAGATTTGGCTAGTACAATCTGTCAAATGATTCTAAAAGAAGAAATATGTGGTGAATTTAATGTGGCGTCATCATCTTTGCATAGCGTTCTTGAAGTCATAAGACTAATCGAATCAAAAATAAATATTCCTGCTAATATGTTATTTCAAAAAAGAAGAGATGTTGATGTATCTTATAATTCTTTAGATACCTCGAAAATACAAAGAGTTATAGAATTTAAACCTCATAATTTAGACTTCGGTCTTGATAAGATTATAAAAAAATTCTAATAAAGTATGAATAACAAGCTTTCAATATTTATACCTACCTTCAACAGACCTTCAATTCTTAAGTCCAATCTAGTGAATATAATATCTCAGGCTAAAGAATTTAATATACCTATTTACATTTCTGATGATAGTAATAACGATGAAACAAAAAGAATTATTGAAGAGTACATGAAAAATTATAATTTGTTGAATTACTCACAAAATATACCAAGTCTAGGTCATGATAGAAATATTGTTTCTTGTTTGTCTAATAAGGAGTATGAATACATTTGGCTCATGGGTGACTCCATGTCAATTTCAGATAATGCGATCAAAATAATCTTAGATATAATAGAAATTGAGTCGCCAAATATTATAAGCTGCGGAGCAGAAAATAGGAGCATAGATATAGACTCTAGCCATATGTATGATAAGGACTACATACTGGAAAAATTTGGTTGGCATAACACTTTAACTGGAACGACAATATATAGTAAAAATGCTTTAAGCTTTGCTCAAAATTTAGATCTTCTTGAGTGTAAAAACTTTCCACAAATATCAATTATTTTTAAAGCCTTAAATAAAAAATGTTCTTTTTATTGGGAGAAAAAAACATTAATTTATGCTCATAAAGATAAAGAAAGTTATTGGCAAAATAACATATTCGAAACATTTATTGACGATTTCTCAAGAGTCGTCTTTTATTTACCACCAGAATACTCAAACCATCTTAAGTCTAAGGTAATTCCCATCCATTCTAAAAGAGCTAAAATTTTTGATTTAAAATCTTTGTTAGTTTTAAGAACTGAAGGTATTTTTGATTTTAACAAGTTTAAAAAATACTATAAAACATTTAGAAATAATAGTAGAACAAATCTTCTCTTAATATTAATAATCTCTATCATTCCTAAGTCAATTTTGATTCCAATTCGTACATTCAATAGGGGCAGTTATAAGAAATGAGCTATAAACAAGATCAAAACATCTCCTGGATTATATTTTTTATACTTATGGTGTTTACTTCATATTATTTTGTATTAGTAGCAACAAATGTCTCTAATGATTTTTCACAATATACGGCTCTCTCAGATAGATTAAGAGGCGAACCATTAAGTTATTCATTTCAGCGCGAACTTACAGAACCATTTTACTTAATATTGTTTTGGGCTCTAAGCAATACCTTTTCATCATCGACTGTTGTCATAATTGCTGGTGCAATACCATTATTATTTAAGTCGTTAATAATAAAAAGATATTCTTATTATCCATTTATTGGTCTTATATTTTATTTTGGAACTTTTTTATCACTGCATGATGCCAATCAAATTAGATTAGCTGGAGCATGCATATTTATTTTATATGCATTGATGTCTCGAGAAGATATGAGTAAAACTAAGCTAATTCTTTTATCTATTTCTGCTACGGCATTTCACTATACAGGAATCCTTCTTCTTATTCTTTTATTTCAAAATAGAAAATACCTAGCACTGACTTTAATGACTTTCGCCTCATTTTTATTCGTCCCAATATTTGAATATATTGAAACTATCAACGAATCTTTTAAACTTTTTAATAGATATACAGCTGAAACAGCAAGCCTTGGATTTACCTCCCCATACTTTCTTCTCCATTTAATTACTGCAATCAGCTCATTGCTAATTTGGAATTCATTAAATCATATTCAACAAAAAGGTGCTCTTTTTCTTGCTATGGGTGCTTTAGCTTTTATATTATTTCAAAACCTTGATGTTCTTGCTGTTAGAATAAGAGAATTGGGTTATTTAGGAATAATACCTTTGTTATTTTCTACTAAATTAAGATTAACAATTCCATGGATCGTCATAATCTCCTGTACATTATTAATTTTTTTACTATTTATTTATGAAGTTTGGACAGAATTATTAAGTTATATGATATGAAAGGTTCACTTGTTGATATAGTTATAGTTAATTGGAATGCAGGAAGCTATCTACAGGATTGTATTAAATCAATTGTAGATAATAAAAATAAAAATATTGGAAATGTAGTAATTGTTGATAATGGTTCTGCAGATAACTCTTTGTCATTAGTACCAAATGACAAGACATATATAAATATAATTAGAGAAAAAATAAATCATGGTTTTGGAAAAGCTTGTAATATTGGTGCAACATACACTGATTCAAAATATATTTTATTTTTAAATCCAGATACTAAAATAAATGAATCTAGCATTAATGAATCTATTAATTTCATGGAAAAAAAAAGCTCATCAGATGTAGGTATTTGCGGTATACAGTTAAAAGATAAACACGGCATCTCAGCATCATGTTCTAGATTCCCATCAGTGCTTAATATTCTTAGTTCTTCAATAGGACTATCCAAACTATTCTTCAAACTTGGAGCACCCATGAAAGATTTCTCTCATGAATCAAGCATAGAGGTCGATCAGGTAATGGGTGCTTTCTTTTTTATAAGAAGAGACTTGTTTTATCAATGTAATGGATTTGATGAGCAGTTTTTTGTTTATTTCGAAGAGGTTGATCTTTCAAAAAGAATCAAAGATCTTGGTTTTAAATCGTTTTTTTTAGCTGATTGTAATGCTTTTCATGCAGGGGGAGGTGTATCTCAACAAGTTAAAGCAAAAAGACTATTTTATTCAATCAGGAGCAGAATTTTATATTCACGTAAACATTTCAATTTTTTAAGTTATATGCTTATTTATTTTATGAGTTTACTAGTGGAACCATTTCCTCGAATAGCATTTTCAATAGCTAAATTTGAATTTAAGGCAATATTAGAAACTATTAGTGCATATAGATTACTTTTCTTATGGACTTTTAAAAGAGAAAGGCCATAGAAACTATCTATTAATTTTAATTTTCTAATGCCGGTGTTAAAATATAGTTCAAAATTTAGGGTATATAATGAAAGCAGTCATTCTTGCTGGCGGGTTAGGAACAAGATTA
>MDSV01116373.1_pt1 | contig 25008 bp, 17 predicted proteins | sample 810851 | NCBI WGS metagenome assembly MDSV01 (sample SAMN05326640, study PRJNA326480) | marine metagenome | isolation source: seawater | place: Atlantic Ocean: North East | collected 2012
ATTTATCATCAGTAATAATTTCAAAAATATTAGCATTTTTATTGTATTTTTTCACTTTTTTTATCTTTTTAATTGATTCAACTGGTTGATTATCTTCATCATCTGATTCAGAATCAGATTCTTCTATTTCCAGTGTATAATTTTTTCTATTTTTATCATTCACAGGAATATATTTTATAAAATTATCAAAAATATTATTTAATTGTTCCTTTCCAATTTCTTTAAGTTTTGTATAAACTGGGTCAATATAATCAATATTTTCATAACCAAAAGCAGCAGAAATTTGTTTTTCAAATAATTCTAAATTAAAAGTTTCTTTATCTATTAATTCATTATAATATTGTAAAATATTAGTAGCTAATTTTTTATAATCTTTAATTGGAACTGGAAAGTCACCATGACTACTACTAGCTTCAATATCAAAACTACAAATATTATATTTAACAATATCATCTTTATCTGATTTTTTTATGTCTTTATGACTAATAATATATTCATATGCGCAATGTGTAGTTTTTTTATTAATGGTTTTGATTTTATTACTAGGGAGTAATATCCAACCAGATGGACTAATTTCTTGCATATGAAATAATTTAAGTAATGGTGGAATATTAGCTTCATAAAGATAACAATGTGTATTTTGATATATGTAACCGTCTTTAATTAGTTCTCTATTAAAATAACCATATTCATTAGTGGTGTCTTTATAAAACATTTTTTTTGCTTTATTAAATGCACCATTATTAGTGAAACTAATTCGTACAAAATTATGTAATTTATGATCATCAAAACCATATAATTTATGTCTTTTTATTAATTTAGATTCGACTATTGAATCTTCATAATAATTTCCTAATTTCTTCTTAATATGTCCTATAAACTCAGTTTTAGTTGAATCAGTCCAATTATCGCCTACTTTGATATAAAAGAATGGATTAAAATCTTCAACTAAAATTGATGCTGTTTGACCAGAAGAATTAATACCAAACATTTGAATTATAAATTTTTTATTATCTTTATATGGATCAAAATTAGATTTATCAAATTCGGTTTGTTTACTATATCCATCACATATATTAAAATCATAAAGTTTAAATAATTTAATCATTGGTATTTTTTTTGGTACTTCATTAACATCTTCATCTGATGATAACATTTAATATTATTTAATCTTTTATTTTAAAACTTTTTACATAAATATTTTATCAATTTTAAAAAATATTTATGATTTTAAATTATTTTACTTTTTCCACAGTTGATTACTAAATCTTGTTATATAATTTTCTGACTTTGATGGTAAATTTGTAGCTAATTTACACGAAGCTAAATCATTTATTCTGTTGTTTCTTATTTTTTTATTATTATTTCTAATAGTATTTGCATATGCTTGTTTTTTAGTAATATTATAGGTTGAAAAAACATTATTTTGTTTGTTTTTTATATTACTATATTTTTGTGAGCTATATTTATTATTTATAATTTCATTATCACTTTTACATTCCTCGTCAATTTGATATTGATTTATGAATCCTCTACCAATAATAAAATTTTCATCATAAGCTTCTATTGATAATAGTTGTGCAATTTTATTCATACCTATTAATCCTTGTATAGCTTTTCTTGATAAATTGCTACTATTTTTTGTAGGAATTATTATAGAATTTCTATCAGATTGACTGGATGTTCCTCGTTGTAATTCTATAGCTCTCGATAAACTATCTATTGATGGATTATAACATATATCAATATTATTATTTGGATATCTATATTGTATGGGAGTAGACTCATCATATGGATTATAATATGTAAATAAACAATTTATAAATCTAAAATCATTACTATCTATAACTTGTAAATATGTTGTTAAATATATATTATTAAAAAAATCTATACTATCACCACGATGATTAATATTATATTCTAAACTAGCAGATATATCAAATATTATAGAATTATAAAAATTTAAATAATTTATTTTATATTTATTTTCTAGAATATCTAATATAATTTTATTTGATGTTCTAGTATTATAGTCATTAATAATTTCAGTATTTTTAGTAATAAAATTAAAACTTATATCATTATAATTATTATTCCAATATTTAGAAATATTATTACTACTAAGTTCTAAGTTATCACCACTTATAGTATTAGTAATTAAGGCATATGAATTAAATTCATTTTTATAAATATTAGAAATGTCAAATAGCCCTTTTATATTGGTAGTATCATCTTTTTGGTTTTCTTTATTTGTAATTTTATAACATAATATATTAGTATAGTTAAAATTATAATTTTCATTTACTAAATATTTTTCTTCATTATTTGCTAAACTATTTGATATATTTTTAAAATAAATCTTATCTAATTTATTATTATTTAATGTAAAAATCATTTTAGAATCTATATTATGTTTTGTAATTCCTGTTATATTATTACCAAATGATAAATAAATCATATTATCATCTAAGTGTTTATTTATACTATAAAAATTGTTATTTTTATTTATAACATTTGTATTAAAATATAATAAATTTTCATTTAAATAAATTTTACCAGTGTTCTTATTTTGATAACTATAATCTCTAACTAATTTAAAAAAAATATTATTATTATAATTTTCACTAGAATTTAAGTTTAATTTAACTACACATGTATTTTCATGTTGATTATATATTAAAATAGTATCATTTTTATTATAGGTATAATCATTTATGTTTAATATATATACGTTACTAATGTCTTTATCCGGTATATCTTTTATATCGTTAAAATAATATAAATTTTTAAATTTAGAATCATCAGTTATATTATAAGTATTTATTAACGATATATTATTGATAAGACTTGATTTATATGGTACTAACGAATTTGAAAAGTCACTGAATTTAAATCTATAATAGTCACTATTATTACATGGTATATAATAATTATTATATAAAATTAAACTATTTGTATCTACAGAACCATTAGTAAGTAAATTTTCACTAGTATTAGATATATATAATGATTTATCATTTGAAAAGTTAAATTCGGCCAAATTATTAATTAAATTTGTTTTAGATAAACCATTTGTATTTATTGATGTATTATTAGTTTTATTAAAAATAGTTTGTTGCATATTATTTTTAACAATCAATATTCGTGTATTATCTAAATTATTATCATTATTGTTGTGTATAATTTTAATATTTTCAAATAAATTTTTTTGTGATAATAATGTAACGGGAATTGTAATATTTGATGTATTTGATGTTGTACTTACAGGGTTTCTAGTAGATAAAATAATTTTTTTATTTAAATTATTATTAAAAAGAGCTTTTAAAGGGTCTGTAATTAGTTTCCCTGGTATATTTGTTCTAATATCTATAATAGTACCTTTATTTAATTTATTTGGATAAATACAAATGTAATGATTTTTTGAAGGCATTTTATTATTAATTATATATAATCAATAATAAAATGTAATTAGTAATACAATATTAAATATCATTAAAATCATTAAAATACCATTCTCTGGATAAATAACTAGGTTTAGCTTTATTTATATTTAAATTATCAGCCATTTTAAGATTAGGACCATTACTAGTTAGTCTATTAATTTCAAAAGTTCCAATTGCATAATTATAATATTTTAAATTTGATAAATTACCGTAAAATCCATTATTTAAATTAATATTAACATTATCATAATTTTGTTTAGCAACATTAGTTAATTTATGTCTTTTTGATAAAGTACCATTTATATAAACATCTAAAACATTTTGACCAGTTAATCTGATTACTACATGTACCCATTTTTTAATAGGTATACCATCTATATGAACTTCATCATAGTATTTTTTACTATCAAGTGGGTCATCAGTATTATTATATATATTCATGTTTACTAACATACCTATTGTAGGAAAATGTTGATTATGATTATTTATATCCGCAGGAGTAAAAGCACTTGAAAGAGTTTCTTTACTACCTCTATATAGATAAACGCCGGGAGCATTATTAGGACCCACTATACCATATCCAGTGTCTTTATTTATATCTTTAGAACCTTTATTAAATACATGTGAATATCTACTAAGATTATTTACATCTTTAATATACATCCAAAATGAATAAGTAAATTCAATACCATCATATTCATTTTTACTTCTATAAATAGGTACTGAATTTTTTTTAGAATATCGTTGTGGTATTATTAATTGCTGTTGGGCATCTTTCATACCTTTAAGAATATACGGTGATTCCTCAGGTGTTAAAATCCATATTATTATTTTACTAAAAACATAAAATAAAAATGAAAATACCAATATTACTAATAATAAAAAGGTTGCTTTAGCTATTAATGTATTTGAATTTATAAAATCCGACGATGATGATAACATATTTTCGGTACCATATGGAGTTAAATTTAGTAATCCTTTTTTAAGATTTTTTAAATTGTCATTAACTTGTTCCATTATTATTATATTTATATAAATAATTTAATATTGTAAATTTAAATATTAAATTATATAAGTAAATTAAGTTTTATATAGTAAAAGAACCTTTTTCATCGTTGTATTCCATAAAACTTACTTTTAATCCATATTTATTATAGAATGATTTTGAATGGCTAGCATTAATACCTTTTTTGTAAATATCATAAGCTTCTTTAGGTGTAATTCCGTTTGTTTGATATCTAATTCTTGTAATATATCCTTGAAAACCAACATTTGGATCATTGCTTGCATTTTTTTTTAATATATCACCAATTTGTCCTAAATATATATTTTTCTCATCTCCGGAAGAAACATCACCTCTATAAATACCATTCAAAACAAAAGAATTTCTTAATTTACCATCTAAATAAACATCTAAAGTTTTACCATCAACACTTAATGTTAAGCAATTCCATTTTTGTATTGATATATTTTTAACAACATATCTAGTAAAGATATATTTTTCATCATTTGTTGGATTATCATTATAAGTTTCAATGTCTATAAATAAAGTATTATTATATTTATCTAATGATATATGTAAATTTTTATATAAATCTGTTGAACCTGTAGGTTGTTCAAATTTCTGGCTTAATCCTAGTATACTAGTATCCTCAAACTCTTGTATAGCATATGTATCTTTATTAGTTGCAATATAAAGAACATTTTTATTCATAGAAATATTATCTCCCCAATTATCAATGTAAAACCAAACACTTAACATGAAATTACTTGTACTATTTTCATTAATTTCATCATTATATATTATATTTTTATTTCCTGAAAAATATTTACTTAAATCATTTACATTTGCAGTAGTATTAGCTTGTTCATCAGCATTACATAGTATATCATAAATAATATCTGTAATAAAAAGATATCTGCTTAATAAAAATATTATTAATAAAACTAATAATATAATTAACACTAAATTAATTACCTTCATTATTTAATATAAAATAATATAATATTTTTATTTAAAATATAGATTTCTTTAAAATATAGATTTCTTTAAATAATTATATCATTTATAGTATTTTCTAAAATTTTTAATTTAATTTTTTCAGACCATTTAATGAAAGAAATATCTATCATATCTTTAAAATGTAAAATAGCTTCTTCAATTATTAGAATATCGTTTGTGTATATTGCATAAATAATTTGATTGATAAATTCATTTTCAAATTCGTTAATTATTATTAGTATTATTTTAAATATTTTTTCTAAATATTATTAAATCAATTTTTATGTAATAATTGAATTAATATAAGTTACAATTATTTTTAAATATCTGATTTTTTATTTAATAATAAATTATTATTATTTTTGAAATGTAAATCATATAAAAATTTGATATCATCAGAAGATCTTGGTGTATTATAATAATATATATTTTTTATACTTCCTTCAATTCCATTATCTTCTCCTATAGTAATTTTTTCTTTTTTATTAAATATTTGTACTTTGTTAATAGATTGAATTAACTTACCGTCCATAAATATATCTATAATGTTATTTTCATAATTTATTACAAAAAAGATCCATTTTTGATATTTGAAATCGGTTATTTCATGAATAGTATCAAATTGTTCAGATTGGTTATATATTGTTTTAGTTTTAAATATTAATTTTCTTTTTTTGCCATCATATAATAATACTGGTTTATTACCATAATTAAATAATTCGGTTTCTTTATTATATGCTAAATTAGTATTAGTATCTTGAGGATTTAAATATAAATAAAAACTTATACTATAATTATATATATTATCACTTAAATTATATTTATTATGATATCCAATATCAGTTTGTATTTTATATTTATCCATATCTAATATTTTATATTTTTTATTTCCTTTTTTAATAAAATCTTGGTATTTTCCAATAGTTATTTTTTCATCTAGATATACAGGTCCTTTTAATAATCGATGTTTATTATTATTTACAATTAAATCAAATATAATGGGTAATCCTATAAATAGTATTATTGAAATTATTAATATTATTAATAATAAATAAACAGAGCTAGGAGTCATTTTAATATCATTATGAATATCCTCAGATATTATAACTAGTAAACAGGGTAAAAACAATATAAAATTTTTAATAAAACAAAATATCTTAATAAAAATACTTTTTTCTTTTTCGCAATTTTTAAGTATTGTTTTTGTAAAATAAATTATAACTGCCAAAATTATAATAATTGTAATAACTAATAAAATTATTTTTGTAAAAGAATATAAAGTATTATATTTTTTATAATAATAAAAAAATAGTAAAAGTATTGTAATAATAAAAAAAATACTAATTATTATTATTCCTGAATATCTAAATATATTTAAAATAGGTATTTTTAGTGTTGTATTTATATTATTGTAATTTAATGATGTTTTATTAGAGTCATCCACATTTATTAATTTATAATTATTATCAGTTAAAAGATTGAAATTTGTTTTATTTTCAGCATAATGTATTTTACTATAACCTTGATTAAATCTATATATTAAAGTATAAAATATAATTAAAAATATTGTTAAAATTGTAAGTAAAAATAGTATACCATATTTATCTGATAAAATTTTTTGAATAAAATTTTTATTTTTTAAAGTTTTTAAATTATTAATATAAATATATATTAATATATAAGAAATAACAATAATACTACCAATATAGTGTATATAATATTCACTATTAAAAATATTATTGAATGCTTTATATTTTATTTTGTCTATTGTATTTACTAACCTAGTTCTAGCATCATAATCTATTAAATACTTTGTATAGATCGTTACTATCAATTTTAGAATTTTATTAAAATCACTATATTTTTTTAAAGTAGCACATATAAATTCATATAATTTTGTTAGAGGATCCATGATATATTGTAAATATATTATAAAATATATAATTTATATATTTTTATAAATTTTCTAAAGCTGTTTTTTTTCCATGACAATCTCTGCATAAAGCTTCTAAGTTATCAATATCATTTGAGCCGCCATATTCTAATTTTGTAACATGATCAACTTCATACCAAGCGGGTAATTGTTTATTACAATGTGCACATTTCCAATTTTGCGAAGAAGCAACAAATTTTTTCTTAGTTTCACTAACAGAGCGTTTGTTAGATTTAGAAACATTTAAAATTTTTTTTTGTTGTAATGTTAAATTATTATATGGATTATAATTGATATTATTTGGAATATGATTACTATTAATTGAACTGCTAATAGATTTACCTGTAAAATCTATAATAGGAGCTAATATGGATGTTGTTTGTTTATCTATTGGTAAATATTTAATATATCCATTAGCATTTGCAAAAAATTCTTTTCTATTATGAGGTGATTTTTTTAAATAAATATATAAACATAGACCCAGAAATCCAATAAAAATCATTTTATAATATTTATTATAATATTTTATTTTAGCTAATATTTTACCATCAAAATATATATTAGCTATAAAAATAATAACAATAGATCCTATAAATAATTCTAATTTCATAATTTTATAGTATTAAAATATTATAAAATTATGATGTTTCTATTTATTATTAAAATGTAGGTAAATTATAATTATAATTAATAAAATAATAACACTTGTAAAAATATATTTGTGTTTATTTTTTTTTTCTTCTTTTTTTTTTATAGTTTTTGATTTATAATTTTCATAAAATGTATCCATAGCTTGATAATAACTTATTTCTTTTTTTCCTAAAAAAACATTTATTTTATTATGAATAAACCATACCCATTTAATGAAACTTTCTTTAGATGATAAATAAGATTGTGGTGGATAGTTATCTAAAAATTTAGAAAAGATATTACCAAAATTTTCGTTAGGTATAAAAATAGGAAAATTCATTATTAAATCATAATATTTTCTTTTAATAGTTTCATTAGGGTTATTTGGATAACTTATTGCAATTGTATATAAAAAATTCCAATATAAAGGCCCCCAAATATTTTCATCTAAATATGTTGTCATGTTTATTTATAAAAATATTTTATAGTATTTAATAAAACATATTTATAAAAAATATATGACCAAGTATAGATAAAAGTATATAAAAACATATATTAAAATAATATAGATATGCCTGATAATATAAAAAAAAATAATACATTTTGTAACAACTGTGGTAAAATTGGACATTTATTTCATCAATGTAAAATACCTATAACATCTATAGGTGTAATAGCTATTAGAATAAATAATAATGACACAGAAATATTGATGATAAGAAGAAAAGATAGTTTATCATTTGTAGATTTTATGAGAGGTAAATATAATTTAGAAAATAAACTTTATATATTAAATTTGTTTGAAAAAATGACAGTAAATGAGAGAAATTTTATAATGAATAATGAGTTTGATTTATTATGGAATTATTTATGGGGATCAAATATTACAAATCAATATAAGAATGAAGAAAAAACATCTAAGTATAAATTTAGACAATTAAGAAATGGAATAAAATTAAAAGATGAAACTTATAATTTAGTAGATATAATAAATTTATGTAAAGAAAATTATAATGAACCAGAGTGGGGTTTACCAAAAGGAAGGAGAAATTATCAAGAAAGAGATATAATATGTGGTATGAGAGAATTTGAAGAAGAAACAGGATATAGTAAAAATGATTTAATTAATATAACCAATGTAATGCCTTTAGAAGAGATTTTTACTGGTTCTAATTATAAATCTTATAAACATAAATATTTTTTAGGATATTTAAATAATAATTCTGAACCAAAAAAAGATTTTCAATTATTTGAAATTAGTAAAATTGAATGGGTAAATATAGATGATGCTGTAAATTATATTAGAAGTTATAATTATGAAAAGAAAAATATATTAATTGAATTAAATAATATTTTAAAAACATATAAACTATATATTTAATATATAATGAGTAGTAAAGAATTAATTAGTCAAAAAAAAAAGAATGAAGAATCTAATATTGAATCGGAAGGTGAATCGGAAGGTAAATCGGAAATTAAATCGGAAGGTGAATTGGAAGTTGAATCGGAAGTTAAATCGGAAGATGAATCGGAAACTGAATCAGATGTAGAATTAGACGTTGACCCAGATGCAGAATCAGATGTAGAATTAGACGTTGAACCAGATGCAGAATTAGATGTTGAAGAAAAATCAAATATTAAATTAGGTGAAAAAAATAAATTAAAAAATAATATAGAATTACATAATTTATTTAAATACAATATAAATAATTTGAATTTAGATAAGGAAATTTTGAAATTAAATGAAGATAAATTAAATACAAAAAAGGATGCTCAATATTTTTTAAATGCTGTTGAATTGCTTAATCAGAAATTATTAAATGAAAGTTCTAATAAAATAGTAGATAATAAAAAAGAATATAATCTAGATTATTTATATCCACAATTGGATGATAATTATTTTAATTTTAAAATTTCAAAAAAAAAAGAGTTTAGCGAAAATAAATATAATATTAACATGAATGAAAGTATAGAAGAAGAAGCTAATAAATTATGTAATAGTAATTTTGATTTGTCACCACATCAAAAATTTATAAAAAATTTTTTATCCGAATATACACCATATAATGGAATTTTATTATATCATGGATTAGGAACAGGTAAAACATGTTCAGCAATAGGAATAGCAGAAGAAACAAGGATATTTATGAAAGAAAATTCAATTGATAAAAAAATATTAATAGTTGCGTCTCCAAATGTTCAATTAAATTTTAAATTACAATTATTTGATGAAACAAAATTAAAATATGAAAATAATAGATGGGTAATAAATAATTGTGCGGGACAAAATATATTAGATGAAATAAATTCATTTAAATCAAATATATCGAAAAATAAAGTTATAAAATTAGTAGAAAATATAATTAATACTTCGTATTCATTTATAGGATATATTGAATTTGCAAATCTAATAAATAAATATTCAAATATTAATAATATATTAAAAGATAATAAAGAGATTTCAAAAAAAAAGCAAAAGTTATTAATAAAAAATAAATTAGAAAATTTTTTTGGAAATAGATTAATAATAATAGATGAAATACATAATATACGAGAAACGAAGGATAATTCTAATAAATTAGTAGCAAAGGGATTATTTAATTTGGTTAAAAATGTTACTACAATGAAGCTGGTTTTATTATCAGCAACACCAATGTTTAATGATTATAAAGAAATAATATTTTTAATAAATATTTTAAATGCAAATGATAATCGTAGTATGATAGAATTTAATGATGTTTTTAATCCAGATGGTAGTTTTAAAAAAAATAATAATGGCGACGATGTAGGGAAAAATTTACTAATAAGAAAATTAAATGGATATGTTAGTTATGTTAAAGGCGATAATCCATATACATTTCCATATAGAATATTACCTCAACAATTTGATTTAAATAATAGTATAAAGAATCCTAATTTTATATATCCAATTTATAATATAACTAATAAAAATAGATTAGAAGAAGGTAACATAATTAATTTATTTGATATTTATTTATCTAAAATAAGTGATTATCAAGAAAAAGTTTATAATTATATAATAAATAAACTTGAAATTAAAGATGATAATGCTTTTAATTCTGATTCATATAAATATACAACATTAATGAAACCATTAGAAGCATTAAATATGGTATATCCTAATGATATAATAGATAGAGAAGATTTGGATACTATAAATACTTTAAATATTAATCCTAGTGATTTAGTTGGTAAATCAGGATTATCTAAAATAATGTCTTACGAGCAAGATTTTAAATTAGGATATAGATACAATTATAAATTTAAAAATCCTACAATGGATAATATTTTTAGAAGAGATAATTTAAAAAAATATAGTTCTAAAATATCTAGTATAATTGATTCAATTGAAAATTCAAATGGTCCCATTATAATTTATTCTCAATATATTGATGGAGGTTTAATTCCAATGGCATTAGCATTAGAAGCATATGGATTTAAACGCTATGGTGATAGTAGATCTTTATTTCAAGATCCTGGAACAGAGGAATTAGATATTTATTCATATAAAACAAAGAGTGAAGCACTTAAAACTAGTAATAATTTTAGATGTGCTAAATATATTATGATAACAGGTGATAAAATTTTATCACCTAATAAACAAGAAGAATTAAAATCATGTAATGATTCAAATAATATAAATGGTGAAAATATAAAAGTTATATTAATATCTAGTGCAGGAAGTGAAGGTTTAGATTTTAAATTTATTAGACAAATACATATTTTAGAACCTTGGTATAATATAAATAGAATAGAACAGATAATAGGTAGAGGAGTAAGAACTTGTAGTCATAAAGATATAAATTTATCACAAAGAAATGTTCAAATATTTATGTATGGATCTATATTAAGTAATCCTAATATTGAAACAGTTGATTTATTAATATATAGAAAAGCTGAAGCAAAAGCTAAATTAATAGGTAATATAAGTAAAATCTTAAAAGAAGTTAGTATTGATTGTTATCTAAATCATGATTTAAATTTATTTAATGAAGATAAATTTTCAAAATTAATTAATAATGAATTAGAATTAAAATTATCAAATAACAAAATAATTAAATATAAAGTTGGTGATAAACCATACTCTTCATTATGTGATTATATGGAATCATGTGATTACAAATGTTATCCCAATATAGATGAAATTGATAATGATGAAGAAGATAATTTAAAAACATTTAATGATATTCATTTACAGACATTTAATAGTAAAATTATTAAAATTATAAAGGATCTTTTTTTGGAAAAATATTTTTATAGTAAATTTGAATTAATTAATTTAATTAATTTAAAAGATAATTTTTCATTATTAACAATTAATAATGTTCTTCATGAATTGGTAAATAATGAAATACAAACCCTATATGATAAATATGGTACGCTTGGTAGAATAGTTAATATAGATGATTTATATATATATCAACCATTAAATTTAGATAATCAATTTACTTCAATATTTAATAGAAGTACAAATAATATTGATATTGTTGATTCTATAGCATATGAACTTCCTGATCTAGAAAAAAAACCAATGAATAAAAATAAACAAGAAAATGTATTCATGGATGGTCAAAAAATATTAGAAGATTTTTGTTTTCATTATACTAAAATTAATTCTAACACTGATTTAAATTATTTTACTAAATTAGAAAATAGTAAATATAATTTATTATCTTATGTAATAACCTTTAATAATAATAATAATAATATATTTGATTTAGATCCTATAATTTTAAAAGAAATAATAATAAATATTTTATTGGATAATTTAGATTTACAGTCATATAAGAATTTATTTAATTATATTTATAATACTTATAATGAATATCATGCTAATACTATATCAGAATATAATGAACAATCAGATTATAATTGTAAAGAAATTGTTATGTATATAAAAAAAATTATAGATAAAAATGTTATACAAATTATTCATAATGACAAAACTATAAAGGCTATTATCTTACCATTTAAAAGTGAATTTGAAGATTATACTTTATATATTATAGAAAATATTAATAGAAATATTAATTTAAAAAAAGGAGAAAAAATGGATTATAATAAATTTATTGATACAATTAAATCTCAATATATAATTGACGAATCAAAATATGCAGATACTTATGCATTTATTAATATTAATGAAAAATCAGAATTTTATAATTTTAAAATAATTTATAAAATATTTGAAAAAGATGACTATAAATATTCTAATGGGAGAGTTTGTCAAAATTTTCATACTATTAAAGATAAATATCAATCATTTATGAACAAATTAATGGATAAAAAATTATATGATGAATTAATAAATAAAAAATTAGGAAAATATTTATGTGTAATAGCTGAAATATATTTTAGATATTACGATATCATAAATCGTGAAGATAAAAAATGGTTTCTTACTATGAATCATTTTATTATTAATAAATTAAAAAAATAATATTAATATATTTTAAAATTTAAAATTTAAAATTTAAAATATAAAATATAAAATTGAATAAATTAAAGATATAATTATATATTAATATTACAATGAGTATTAATAAAATTTATACTAAAGTATTATTGACAGATAAAATTACAATTCTATTTAATTTAGTTAACTCTAACATTTTTTATACTTTAGAAAATATGATTAAAAAAAAAGTAGAGGGTATTTGTATATGTGAGGGTTTTGTTAAACCTGGGTCAGTTAAATTAGTTACATATTCATCGGGTGAACTTTATACTAATTATGCAATATATGATATTACATATGAATGTTTAGTTGCAAATACTGTAGAATCTATGAATATAGATTGTATTGTTAAATCTATTACTAAAGTTGGATTTAGAGCAGAAATTAATGAATCAGTCAGTCCATTAGTAATCTTTATTGCTCGTGATCATCATTTTGATAATGAATTATTTTCTAAAATAAAAGAAAATGATAGTATTAAAGTAAAAGTAATAGGACAAAGATATGAATTAAATAATAAATTTATTTCAGTTATTGCAGAACTAGTAGATATTAATAAATATAAAAATTCTAAGTTAGAATTAGAAACTATACAATAAATTTATAATTATTTATAAATAAATATAAAAAATTTTATATATATTTAATTAATATGGTAAATGATATTATAAATGATATTAGTACAAATTTAGAATTTAATTCAGATATATATCATGATGAATTAGATAAATTAAGAAAAAAAATAGAAAATTTGTCAAATGAACATCAAATTGAAATTGCAAAGATTTTTAAAAAAAATAATATAAAATTAACAGAAAATAATAATGGAATCTTTATTAAATTAAATAATATACCAACTATAGTTATATATCAAATAAAAAAATATTTATTATTTATTAACAATCAAGAAAATTTAATTAATATAGACGAAAATAAAAAAGAAATTTTAGAAAATAAATTTTTTAATTAATCTTAAATTTTTATATATTTTTAAACTATTTAAAGATAATATATTTTATTATATTAGATAATATTTAAATAAATGTATACTTTAAATATTAATCAAAAAATAAATATTTATAATATTCAATGTTATATGTTAAATGAATTAAATAAAAATGATCTTAATAATATTATTACTCCTATTAGTAATAATACTAATAATATTAAACAATTTATACCAAAAAATTCTATTTATACTAATTATAATAAATTAAAATCAAAATATTATGAAAATTTAGATAATAAAAAAAATTTCTCTGATAAATTATTTTGGTTATTTTATAAAATATATAATAATTATTCTCATGATGATCTTAATTACATTAATATTTTTACTACTGAAAAAGAATTTAAATTAACAATTATTAATAAAATTAATTTAAATAAAGATTTATTAAAAAGTTATAAAATTCAAAAAAATTCTATTATTTCAGAATTAACTAATGAAAAAACTATATCACTTACTACTTTAAAAGCATTATGTATATTATATAATATTAATCTTCTTATTATTAAAGATAATAATACTTATTCACGATTTACAAAAAATAATTCGGAAAATACCATTGATAATTTAGATAAATATCATATTATTAAACTTATATATAATAACCAATCTTCTATTAATAATAATTATAAAATTGAAGTTAATATTGATATAGATGAAATTAAAAATTCTTTATATAATTTTTTTTATGTTAATAATTTGGAAAAACCATTAAAATCTATTAGTTCTTATAAATTACCAGAAATTATTGAAATTGCTAATAAACTTAATATATCTATTATTAATTCTAATAATAAAAAAAAAACTAAAATTCAAATTTATTCTGATTGTTTAAAAAAATTATCATAATTTTTTTAAAATTGATTTATTATTTATTTTATAGAATATTAAATATATAATAAATAAATATATATATTTATGTCTAAACTACCTGATTCTAAACAAATTTTATCTACTAAACAATTTAAAACTGTTATTGAATCTAGTGATGATAGTCAAAATACTAAAAATATAAAGAGACTTATTAATCTGTATTTAGCTAATATGAACAAATTATCTGATAATATGATACCCGAATTAGAAGTTAGATTCGGAACTAAAAAAATTCAATCATTGACTAAAATCGATTTTTATAATGTTATTAATGTTCTTTTACATTATAACTTTAAGTCTGTTAATGAAAATTATATTCTTAAAGTTATTTCTGATAACGATTACTCTCAAATTAGAACACAAATTAATGGACTACCTAACATACAACATTATTGTAAATATAATAATATTAATAATATACTTGATTCAACTAATTTACAATTTATTGAAAAGAATTATTTTATTGATAATCAAAATAAAATTTATCCATTAGATATTGATGATTTTAACTTTAGACTTTCATATCAAATTGAAAAATATTATCAAATTAATGACTCTATTATTCAAGATATGTTAAATAAATGGACTTCCACTAAAAAAATTTTTAGATATATAAAGCGTTATGAATTTATTAATCCTGATTATCCATTTCTTATACATTGTAGTATTGTTAAAACATCTAGAATGAATAATGGTAAATTTATTCCACAATTTAATATTAAAGATTCTAAAGTTTTTGATTCTATTGAACACTATGAAATTGAAATCGAATTTAATAATCCTATTATTGGTATTAATACACAATATGATACCGGAATTAAACTTTATAAATCTTTAAAACAAGTTATTAAATATATTTTAATCGGTATACAACAATCCAATTTCCCTATTACAATTAGCCAACAAAAATCAGTTATTAATAATTATCTTAAAATTATTAAAAATAATGAATATGATCCCGATAAAAAAATTTTAACTAGTGATTTTATTGGTCCTTCATCTTTAACATTGCAAATGATTAATTTAATTAATACAAAAGATATTAATGATACTAATAAAAATATTCCTAATATTCGTACTAATTATACTGTTACTGATAAAGCTGACGGACTTCGAAAATTACTATTTATTAATGATGATGGTAAAATTTATTTAATTAATACTTTAATGAATATTGAATTTACCGGTTCTTTTACTAATAATAAAGATATCTTTAATACTATTATTGATGGCGAACATATATTACATAATAGAAAAGGCGAATTTATTAATTTATTTGCTTCATTTGACGTTTATTATATTAATAATAAAAATGTTACCACATTACCATTCATTAATATTGATAAACAAACTTCTGATAGTAAAAAAGATGATTCTAGATTAGTTATTTTAAAATCAATTATTAAAATTTTAGATAAAACTATCTCTTCTATTATTCCCTCATCTAAATCCTCTATTATTATTACCAATAAAAAATTCTATGCTAATAATGTATTTATTGCTTCTAACATTATACTTAATAATGATAAAGAAGGATTAATTGAATATCCTATTGATGGGTTGATATTTACACCCACCAATACTGCTGTTGCTTCTAATAAACCTGGTATTATAGCACCTAATTTTAAAACAACTTGGAAAGAATCATTTAAATGGAAACCCCCCGAATTTAATACTATTGATTTCTTAGTTAAAATTCAAAAAAATGATTTCGGATCTTATAAAGTATCATATATACATAATCAAGGTACTAATTTAACTACCAAAAATAATTATGTTAAATATTATACTTTAATTTTACATGTTGGTTTTGATGAAAAAAAACATGGTTATATTAACCCTTGTAATGATATTATTAATGATAATATTAGTAAAAAATCTGATTATAAATATAACAATTATAAACCTGCTCGTTTTTATCCCACCAACCCATCCGATGAAAATGCTGCTATTTGTAATATTATTGGTATATCTGATGATTCCGATAATTTAAAAATTTATACATTAGAAGGAGAAGAAATTGAAGATAATATTATAGTTGAATTTAAATATGATACTACTAAAGATCAATTTTGGAAATGGATTCCTCTTAGAGTACGATATGATAAAACATCCGAATTAAGAAATGGTGGCAAAAATTTTGGTAATGCTTATCATGTCGCTAATTCTAATTGGCAATCTATACATAATCCTATCACTGATAAAATTATTACTACTGGAGATAATGTTCAATTACAGAATTCTCATGATGATGTTTATTATAATAAAGTTAATTCTAAATCTGAAACTCGTGCCTTAAGAGATTTTCATAATTTATATGTTAAAAATACATTAATAGAAAATATTTCAACTAAAGGTACCACTTTAATTGATTATGCATGTGGTAAAGCTGGCGATTTACCCAAATGGATTAATTCTAATTTAACCTTTGTTTTAGGAATAGACTTAAATAAAGATAATATTGAAAATAGATTAGATGGTGCTTGTGCTAGATATTTAAATTATTATAAAAAATATGATTCTATACCCAATGCTTTATTTATTAATGGTAATAGTTCACTTAATATCAAATCTGGTGAAGCATTTAATAATGATAAAAATAAACAAATTATTAAAGCTGTATTCGGTGAAGGTAATAAAAGTGAAATACTTTTAGGTAAAAGAGTATATAATAATTTTGGCATATGTAAAGACGGCTTTAATATCTCTTCTATACAATTTGCTTTACATTATATGTTTGAAAATGAAACTATATTACATCAGTTTCTTAAAAATATTTCTCAATGTACTGCTTTAGATGGTTATTTAATAGGTACTTGTTATGATGGACATAATGTTTTTAAATTATTAAATGATGTTACTATTAACAAATCTATTACTTTATTTAAAAATGATAATAAAATTTGGGAAATTACTAAAAAATATAGTTATACTCAATTTAATGATGACGAAACATGTATTGGATATGCAATCGACGTATTCCAAGAAAGTATAAATAAAACATTTAGAGAATATTTAGTTAATTTTAATTATTTAAAACGATTATTAGAAAATTATGGATTTGTACCATTATCTGATAATGAATTAAAATCCTTTAATTTTAATAATTCTATTGGTGATTTTAATGAATTATATAAAAAATTGCAATCTAATTGTACTATGGATAAAACATTTGTCAATAAAATAGGTAATGCTTTAAATATGTCCGAACAAGAAAAACAAATATCCTTTTTAAATAAATATTTTATATTTAAAAAAGTTAGAAATATTAATTCTGATGAAGTTTTAGATTCTACTGATAAACAGACAAATATTACTGAAGATTTTAATAAAATTGATCAAACACTTCTAAATATACAAAAAGATTCTATTCTTCAAAAACAACAAGAAACTTTAGATACATTGAAAAATAAAATATCTATTGAGCAAAAATTAAAAAATGTTGAACAAAAAAAAATACAAAAAGAATTAGATAAACAAAAACTTAAACAAGAAAAAGAATTAGAAAAACAAAAACTTAAACAAGAAAAAGAATTAGAAAAACAAAAACTTAAACAAGTAAAAGAATTAGAAAAACAAAAACTTAAAGAACAAAAACAATTAGAAAAAAAAAATAAAAAATCCCAACAAACTACTATTATTTAATAATTTTATATTGTTTTAATAATTAATTTATTTATATTTATTTAATTATTAAAACAATCTAAAATTATTATCTTAATTATTATAGTTAATTTTAATTTATATTATTATGGCATATATTAATATACCATCTTTGAATTATGTTGATTTAAATTTTAATATTGTTTATAAAAATAATTATCAATCTGAAGAAAATATTTTTATGTCTAATTCACTACATCATTACTTAACTAATATTAAAAAACAAATAGATATATATACTACATATTGGGATTATTATAAAAAAATTACTAACCCATATGAATTTATACATACACAAGTTCCTAATATTAAACAATCTATATGTAAATATAAACCTTTATCTAGATCTTTTTTTAAAATGATAGAAATTATTAATATTTTTTCTTTTTTAAATGAAAAAAATCCTATTAAAGCTTTTCATTTGGCTGAAGGACCCGGTGGTTTTATTGAAGCTTTTAATTATAAACGCGACAATGATAATGACAAATTTTATGGTATGACATTAATATCTGATGATGTTAATATTCCTTCTTGGAAAAAAAGTTCTAATTTTGTTAATAATAATAAAAAAATAATTATTGAATATGCTGACTCTAAAACCGGTGATCTTTTTTTAAAACAAAATTTACTTTATTGTTATAATAAATATTCTAATTCGATGGATTATATTACTGCTGATGGAGGTTTCGATTTTTCTACAGATTTTAATAAACAAGAAGATATATCTACTAAATTAATAATTGCACAAATTTTTTTTGCTATTATAATGCAAAAAAAAAATGGTAATTTTATACTTAAAATATTTGATATTTTTAAAATAAAAACTGTCGAAATTATTTTTTTGTTAACTAATTTATATGATTATGTCTATATTTATAAACCATATACTAGCAGAATAGCTAATTCTGAAAAATATATTGTCTGTAAAAATTATAAATTCAATAATATTAATATTAATAATATTATTATTGATAATTTTGATCAAATTATTAACAATATTGATAATATTTATTCATTATTTAATATTTCTATGCCCAAATTCTTTTTAAAAAAATTAGAAGAAATTAATGCTATATATGGACAACAACAAATTGAAAATATTAATACTACACTTAATATTATTAGAGAATATATTAATATTAAATATAATAATTATAATTATGATATTCATAGTCATAATGACAACGATAGTTATACTCATAATGACAATGATAGTCATCATATTTTTCAAAATTTTTCTAACATTTTAGACGTTTCTAATTCATTTATATATAATAAAAATCATATTGTTTCATATGATACTGAAAATAAATATATACATAATGATAATAATACTTATCACGATGATAATGATAATGATAATGATAATGATAATGATAATTATGATAATGATAATTATGATAATGATAATGATGATAATACTAATACTAATAATAATGATAATATATCTTACGATTTTATATTAGATAATTTAAATTTTATTAATATTCAAAATAGCGTAGATACATATAAAAAAAATGATATTAAATTAAATATGGATAAATATAAATCTTATTGCAATAAAATATCATTATTATATGATAAATTTAATAATAAAATTAATATTTTGAAAAATATTAATATTCAAAAAAGCATTACTTGGTGTAACAAATATAATTTTTCTATTAATAAAAATTTTTTAAATAATTAAATAAATTTTTAATTTTATTTTAATATTCTAATATTTGATTTCTTTTTTGTTTTACAATCACATTTATCTAGTGATAAATTTTCTTTTTTATTATAATCTGTCATTGCTATTTTACATCTTTTTGAATCTAAATCCTGTGCACAATATCTAATTGTTGCTATTCTATTTGAACTTGATACTGCACCTTGCGTGTGATATTTTTTATTTGATGGTTCATAAATTATTTTACAATTATTTTCAATACAATTTATATTATTTGAACCATTTAACGGTAAATTTTGATTAAATGTTTTACATTTCTTTTTTAGTAATTCTTTATGTGTTGTACTATATTTATTCTCTATTTTTACTGAATGTCCTAATGATGGTTTTATTATATTACAATTTTTATTACAATTATTACTATTATTTGTATTTAATATATTTATATTTCCTTTTTGTAATATATTTAAATTTTCACAATTATTTGAATTTAAATATTTACTTATTATTATTGATCCTGGTTTATCTAAATTACCTATATATGATTGTTTACTAATACCACTTTTATTTGAATCTAAATCTATATATTGTTTCCTATAATGTTTTATTGGGTTTGCTTTAAAACAATTACTACCACTTTCAGCTGGATTATTATCACTCGTTGGAATATCATTTTTTACATTTTTTGATACTATTATTTTTTTATTATCTTCTAATCCTTTCCATTTAACAATAGCTTCTGATTCTGAATTATAATAATATGCTCTATTATTATTTTCACCTTTACTATATAATTTCATTATATAATATATTATATATAATATATTATATAATAAAAATGAATATATTTAAAAAAATATATAACTTTATTTATAATAATTTTTTATTTTTTATAATTACTTTTTTTATAATTTATTTTATTTATTATTATTTTTCATTTAAAATTATAGAACCATTATCAAAAGATGACGATAAAGAAGCATCTGATGAAGCTGAAAAACGTTATACTATTATAGAAAATTTGTAATTTTATTTTTATATTATCAATCTTACTATTAAATAATATTTAGTAAATATTATTTATAATATTAATATTATATAATATTAATATTATGACTGATAAATCTATTGATGAAAGATGTGTTACTGAAAGTTATTCAGGTATATCTCATGATTATCGTAAATGTACGAACGAGTATGATGATGTCCTCGATGGTGGTCTTATGAATAGTGCGGGTAGTATGAACGCTGATGGACCTAAAGCTGTATTCTCTGGTATGCTTACTTTTGCTACTGCTTTTACTGGTAATCCTGCCGGTTCTATAAAAAGCAGATGTAAAGGTATTTTAGGTAATAAATATTTTATTAAACAACCTGCTAAATGCAGTAATAACAGATATTCAAATGAATATATTCATAAATGGATTAATAATGTACAAACATATAATCCTTTTACTGGTCAAACATCAAAAACCCCTTTAGGTCTAATACCTTCTGTTATTGGTTCTATCGCATCTGTTAAACCTTCAGCTTTATTAGATGCAATTACTAATTCACCTAGTCAACCATGTATTAAAGTTGATTTACCTTGCCATGTTATATATTTTAAAAAAGAAAAAGATGAATTTACTGCAAATTTATCTGGTCCAGATGATGCCTCGTTGGATGTTACAAATGAATCTCCTTCTAAAACAATTACATTAGAACAATTTGATCGAATATTAATATATGGTGGTCATGGTTGGAATGAAGCTAAAAAACAAGAATATATTGCTCTTAGAGATGAAATTTTAAAAGAAGAAGAAGCTAGAAAAGAATCATTTACAAATATTAACAATAATGATAGTATTTATCAATCTATATATAAATATTTAGAATCTAATAAAGAATTACTTAATTTTCATTATGATGAAAATACTATAAAAAAAAATAATATTAATTCATTTAATAACGAAATAATATTCGATATATATTATATTACATTATTTGCATTTTTAATTTTTTTAATTCTTAAAATTAGCAATAAAAAATTAATTTAATTGTTATAATAATTATAAAGCATATTATTGTTATTTTTGTTATTTATTTCACCTGATAATATTGAATTTTCATATAATTTTCTAAATACATCCGGTGGAGCATTACTCCCTACTTTTATTAGATTTTTTTGTATTAAAAAATCTTTTATTTCATTTAATGGTTTACTTTTTAGTTTTCTAATTTCATTTCTTATATTTTTTTGTGTCTCTTTATTTTTAATTAATATAGAAATTTTTCTTGTATCTTTATTTTTACCCAGTTTATATATTTTTTTTCTACTAATTCTATTTATTTTTGGAATATTTTTTAATTTTAATATATCCTCTTTATCATGCTTATCATCTATATTATTATTTATATCACATACATAATCATTATCATCATTATTATTACTAATATTATTCACTGTTTCTATTAAATCAGTTTTTATTGTATCTATTGACTCTCTATTTATACTATCTATTGTCTCTTTTTTTATAGTATCTATAATTTCAGTTTTTATATCTACTATATCTGGTTTTTGTTCTACTATATCTGATTTTAGTTCTATTGTCTCTGGTTTTAGTTCTATTGTCTCTGGTTTTAGTTCTATTGTCTCTGGTTTTAATTCTATTGTCTCTGGTTTTACTTCTATTGTCTCTAGTTTTAGTTCTCTATTACTATTTTCTTCATATACATTATTATTTAACATTATTTTTACTTTTGGTTTATTATCATTATTATTTTTTAAAGTTTTGTTTAATTGTCTAAAGGTTGGTTTTATGCCATTTTTTAAGCAACCATAATTATAATTAATATTATCATTATTATTGTTATCATTTATATTTTCTTTTTTCAAATTTTCAGATAAATCTAAATTTATAGTTAAATTACTATTATTTTTTAATGTATTTTTTCTTTTTTTTTCTTTATTTTTTTTAGCTAAATCTTGTAAAAAACTTAAAGAATTATTAAATTCTATATTAAAATTATCGGATTCTAAATTATTTTTATTCAATCCTACATTATTCTCTCTTGATAATTCTTGTTCTTTATTTTTTTGGTAATCTTTTACTTTTTTCATTAATTCTTTTTTTATTTTATTTGCATTTGATGAATTTTCTATATCTAATTCTGGTTTACATTTAATTTTGTTTGTTCTATTTTTTTTATTATTTTTTATTTTACTGTTTAATTTAAATAATTCTGGATTTATTTTTAATGTTCTATTATTTCCAGTCATATAATTTATAATATTTTATTTATTAATAATTTTATACTCATTAATAAATAATTTAAATATATATATATTATTATATGTAATTTTTTCTTTATATATCGCTATAAGCGAACTCGACATACTTCTCTATGATGAGGTTTCATCCAATTCCAATAGGGATTAGACACGTTTCGGATTCACGTACGGATTTAATATTATCATAAGGTAGATTTTTGTATCTCAATCTACGATAATATTATGCGTTTTTTTAAAATTCTTTATAATATCTATAACGTTCTTTACAGTACGATTAGGTATCATCAATGAACTACTTTTAACATTCCATTTGTTCTTTAATATACTATTTTCACGTATTAATATACTATTTGCACTTTGTAATTTTTTTTTATACTTTCTAATTGCATAATGTATCTTACGAGTTCGTCTATTTCTTTGTTTAGTCTTTTTGATCTTGATAGTGCAAATTTCATGCCGCCGGATTGAAGATCTTCATCTTCATTTAGATTATATACATTATCATTTGTTAAATTTAAAGGAATACGGTTAGGGCTTTCGCATTTGATGTCTCTATTGGGGTAGGGTGACTTACAGTTATCATTAAACCACGCCGTGATTTTGGGGCGGTCGTAGGTATACGTGTCTAACAATATGACGGGATCTTCCATCAGCTCAAGTGATATCTGGCATTGCAACTCTTTTTCTAAATCTTTTATTAATTTATGAATCGCCTCATTATCGATAGTGGAGTCGTTATTATCGTCGGATATTGGAGAAGGCAGCTGTTCTGGAGAAGGCAGCCTACTTGATGGTATACGTTGATTCTGGAAGGATGGTGTGGTAGAAAAATATGGGATTGAAGATGGACGTGCACGTGGACTATCTGGACGTGGACGTGGAATATCTGGACGTGGACGTGGAATATCTGGACGTGGAATATCTGGATATCCACTCGGCGCTCCTCCTATAAGTTTTCTAGATTTATTTTTTTTCTTGTTATATTTTTTACTAAATTTATTTCTTTTAATTCTTTTTTTAGCTTTTTTTA
>MDSV01205208.1_pt1 | contig 25005 bp, 16 predicted proteins | sample 810851 | NCBI WGS metagenome assembly MDSV01 (sample SAMN05326640, study PRJNA326480) | marine metagenome | isolation source: seawater | place: Atlantic Ocean: North East | collected 2012
TGTAAGGCCAACATTTCTCAAATTTTCGACGCCAACTACTTCTTGGTCAAATAATTCAAGAGAGGCAACGTCAACAGAATCGAGTATTTCTTCAAGTTCTGAGATGCGAACAAGTTCAGCTTCTCTTCTTTTTGCTAGGAAAGGATGTTCGAATTCCGGAGTTAAACGGTTAACTAAGCAACTATGTACTGGAAGATTAAATTCCATCAATGATTTGTGGGCCCTGATTGTTTCGTTGACTCCCATTCTCTCTGGTATTGTAACAAGTGTGAATGATGTTAATTCCTCATCACTAAGGACTCTACGTACATGTAAAACACGACGACGGAATTTTTCTAATTCCTCCTTCATTTCGTCACTCTCCTTACTACCAAATAGCATCGAACGTATTCCACCTGAAATTCTCATCATACGAATCAGTCTACCAGACCAAGCCTCGATTATTTCAGGAAGTGACAAAAATCTTAGCGTGTGGCCTGTCGGTGCAGTATCAAAAACAATAACATCCCAATTAGGATCTTCGACATGCCTTAGTAACTCATCAAAAGCCAATGCTTCATCCAAACCTGGTAGAATCATTTCAGAGGTTTGAATTTCTGATTTCATGTCTTCCATTTCTTCTTTAGCATTGGGATCTAGCATCATACTCAAACTTCCAAGACCGCCAATGCCTCCTTTATTGTTCATACCGTCAACCATTTTACCCAACTTTGGAAGAAGATTTGAAATTTTAGATTCAGGGTCCATTTCGAGGCCAAATAAACCATCTACTCCATCGATAGGTGTTGGTTCTGTCCCAATGTCGACACCCAAAGAATCTGATGTTGAATGAGCAGGGTCGCTAGAAACAATTAGAACTTTCAGACCTGAATCAGCCAACCATACGGCAGTTGCAGCAGAAGTGGTAGTCTTACCTACTCCGCCTTTCCCACCGAACAATAGTAGTCTTGCCATAGCACGGCCTAACCTTGAAGGTCTTTGAATCCAACGCAAATTAAAAATTCTTACATTGACTTGATGAAGTAAAACCATCAGGCCCATATATGGCTTCGACATTTTTGTTGTTCCAATTGGCAAGTATTGCCGCTTTAATTGGAATGACATTGGGTTGGAGAGGAGTAATGACCAAATATTCGGGTTTTTATGATTTACCTACTGCATGGAGTAATATATTCTGGGGCTTACTTCTTGGTGGCATATACGGTAGATTAGCGCATGATTCTGTTATCATTCCTTATCTCTCAATGTTTCTTGATGATAGCCAACAATTAGTTAATCCCCTTAACATTGTAATTATTTGTGTATTAGCATCTGTTGCTTCGCATCTTTTACTGAGGCGAGATCGAGTACGTAAAGGTAGTTCGCAGACAACAAGTGGCTGGGCATTAGGATTAGCTGTGGGCGGAATGGTTTCTATGATAATGATTTACAAAACAATTGAAGTTAGAGATTTATTTGGTTTTAATTACATCCAATTGGCAATTACAATTTCGGGAATTGCGATTTTTAGTCCTAGATGCGAAGCTCTGATTAACAGTTATCATGGGCATTTGATGCTAAAAGGAAAGCGTTGGGGGGCTGTTTTGCGATCTTCATTTTGGAGATGTGGCTACATGATTATGTTCCCATTTGCAATGATAAATCCGCAAGCATGGATTTTTATTATCCCTATAACTCTAATTTTCACTAGAAATTCAAATATTTGGATTTGGGAATCCATTCCTAGCGAAGGAAAAAAGAGACTGAGAAAAATATGGGCACGACAAGCGAGGATGGAGAAGAATAGCACCAAAGAAATCGTGAATAAAAGACAAAGTGATGATTCATCTGAGTAAGTAAACCTTTACTCGATGCATTGAACAATAATTACCAATTATTTAACTGACTTAACAAATAAAGGATTTGGTGGCTTTCCGCAGGTAATCGTTATACAATGCCGATATAACGGTGTGATATGGGTAACTGCCCTTATTGCCGAAGTGTCACCTTACCGGGTGATACTATTTGCTATTCCTGCGGGAGGGTTTTGGCCAACATTAAATCTCCTAACTTTGCTGCTGAGCAACAATTCAATCGAGGAACTGTTGAATCTACATACATGAAAACCAAGAGACCCAGTAAATCTGGAATAGTAATGACTCATAAAGGAAAGAGAAGAAATATATTGAAAAGGAGGAAAAACCGCTTTAGAAGCGTGGTAATGCTAGGTTTAGTCGCTTTCATAATGCTATCACCACAAGCTAGAGAGCATGTTTTTGAAAAATGGGCCGGTATTCAGGAATACGTTCAACTGGCTGCCGCACCATATCATCTATATCCTATTGAAACAACATATACTCTTGGTAAATCAATAGACTACTATAACTCTGCTGGAAATAGTTATGCTACTGAAAGTCTTGCAATTCCTACTGATGTTTCATCTCTGTATGAACAGAATTCTAGTTTTGTTTACACTGACGGAGTCACACCAAATGCTACACCTGAGTCTATTCAGATTATCAATTCCATTGAAGTTATCATAAATGATGCTGAAAAAATCCCTATACCGCTTAATGGGATACCATCTAAATCATTTGATGATAAAATCACTACAAGCAATGGACACACCGTTTGGTGGCCAGGCGTAGGACCAGGAATTAATGATTGTAAAATTGGTAATTGTGTTAGATTTAATCTCAGTTTGAGCCCTGGTGAATCCGCCAGAGTTACATTTGCAGTTAATCTAACCAGTACATCATATTCATGGTGGTCATCCACTAGAGTCGATTCAAGAATTGCTGGATATGAAGATGGAATTAATGTTGACAGGAGTGGAACTTTTGACGACATTAGTGAGAGAGGAGGAGGTTCAAAATTAATTCAATTCGGTGCTAAGCAATGGTATAACCGAGGTTCGATGCTTGGCGAAGATGGCCCTTACCAAAATTATGCGATCGATGCAATTCAATTCGATATTGTTCAAGAGACAGCAGATACAATATCAGCATCTATTCCAGAAGGACGTTCTGATAATGCATATGCATTTGCCAGAGCAACTTTCGACTACTTACACAAAAACGTTGCATATGACAAGGAGGCTCCAGTTGTAGCTAGAAGTGGGCCTGCATGTCTTGCTGCGAGTATCGGTGACTGTGATGAGCAAACAAATGCCTTCTTTTCTATACTTAGAACTAAGGGTATACCTGGATGGTATGTATTTGGAGCGCTTACTGATTCAACATTCCAAACCTGGGAAGGCCATGCTTGGGGCTATATTCTATTACCTATGAGCGATAGTTGGTGTATAAGTCAAAATATCGAACTAGATTCATGCTTTGTCGAAGGTTCTGTTGACGTCGTTAATAACAAATGGCTTCTTCACACACCAACTGCATTCATCGATTGGATTGAAGAAGCTGACCCATCAGGAAATCTAGTAAAAGCATACTATCAACCTGGCGTTAGATGTTGTGATGTTGAAAGACAAAGGAGTTTTTCAACTCTCGAATTCCAAGAAGGAACCGGCGGAACATTCCAAATAAAGAAGTTAGCAGAGAACTTGAGGTGATAGTATGCGAATAATCATTGGTGGCGCTGGTAGAGTAGGTACTGAACTTGCTCGTGCATTAAGGGCTGAAGAAATGGATGTTGTCTTAATGGATTTTGATTCTCGAGCGGTAAAGAATGCTCAAAATCTCGACGTATTGGTAATACATGGAGATCTAACTACAAGACATAAACTCAATGAGGCCGGTATTGGAGAAGCAGAGGTCTTCGTTGCTGCAACTAATTCAGATGAAAGAAACCTAATTGCCTGTGCCATTGCCGAACATGCACACTACGAGTTTGGTGGACCAAAGGCTAAGCCTCTGCTATCACTATGTCGTGTGAGAGGAATGAATTTTATCCAAGAGCAAAAACAAGGGCATCTGACAAAATGGGCAAAGGTGAATCATGCAATAAATCCTCTAGAAAGCGCAATTAGAAGACTACACACCGGTCTTAGGTCTTCATCGATTGAAGAAGTAATACCTTTTGGACATGATGCTTTCATTATTGAATTGGATGTAACAAAAAATGCTGAAAACTTGGTTTTTAAAACACTTAGAGATGCTGGAAAAACTATCGATGGCGGAATTCCACTTATTGTGGGTGTGAAAAGAGAGGGTGAAAGGAGCATAGTTCCTGATGGAGATTTTATGCTGATGCCTAATGATAAAATCGCTGTGGCTACCACTGGTTTGAGTAGTTTCAATCGAATCTTGAATATTTTTGGACATGAAGTTAGTGATTTCCCAATCAATCCCAAAGTTGCCATTATAGGAGCCAATGAAATTGGTAAATTAATTGCTGAAAATTGGCTCGAAAATGGTGCAAATGTAACTGTAATTGAAAGAGATTTACAGATGGCAAATAACCTAGCAGGTTCCTCAATTGGCTCACATCCTAACCTCGAAGTAATACATGGTGACCATCTAGATAGAGAAATATTAACCGAAGTAGGTATTCCTGACAATCATATTGCAATTGCAGCGTTAGAATCTGACCATGATAGTATTGCTGCAGCTTTGCTTGCAAGTGACATGGGAGTTCAAAGGACTGGTTTACTTCTTTATGATGCAGATTTGGTAAAAGTCACTCAAAGAATGGGAATTACATTTGCAGTGGACAGAAAAAGAGTTGCTGTTGACAATATACTTGCACACATACACACCAAGGCAGCAGGCGCATATGCCGTTCTGTCCAATGTCCCAAATATTGTTGGTATAAGTATGCGAATTGATGACTCTCACAAGTTTGCTAACAAGAGAATATCTGATTCTGGATTCCCTGACTGGATGAGGATCGCATTTATTCAAAGAGAATCTAATGAAGGATATTGGGAGACGCTTAGGCCATCCCCTGAGAAGACTATTTTAGCCAATGACCGTCTGATAATTTTCTGTAGCCCAGATCGAATTTCTGATTTGGAGCGTAAATTCAAGGTGTGAATATGCGAAAAGATGTTTTATTCCTAATACTGGGATGGACGCTAATTGCTCTAACTATCCCTCTTTTTCTTTGTGGTCTTGCAACAGCATGGCTGGATAGCATAGAAATTGCACTATACTCATTTGCGCTTCCATGTTTAATCTCACCTAGCCTAGGTTTGATTCTATTGAGTATTACTAGAACAGATACAGGCGATAGACTCAGAGATAAAGAAGCGTTTGCTGCTGTTGCTTTAGTTTGGCCTCTAGCAGTATTTATCGGTGCACTTCCATATTGGTTTGGAGGTGTTTTCAATGGTCCTTTTACCGATAATATACAATTCATGGACATAGCAAGAGGTGCTGTTAATTCTTGGTTTGAGTCGATGTCAGGTTTTACAACTACTGGTGCAACAGTAATCTCTCCAGCAATGAGCCCTAATTGTATCCCAGGAAGTACTATTGATTGTATTAATGCACAACCTAAAGGATTACTGATTTGGAGATCACTAACACAATGGCTAGGCGGCATGGGAATAATTATGCTGGGCATGATGATTCTGTCTAGAATTATTGGTGGCGGAATGGCACTTGCTAGAGCTGAACTAACAGGACCTTCATTGTCTAAACTTAAACCTAAACTTCGACAGACTGCAATCACGCTTTGGGGACTTTATATCGCCTTGACGATAATTGAAATGCTACTGTTAAAATTTATTGGAGGAATGACATTTTTTGACTCTGTAAATCATGCTCTAACAACGGTAGCATCAGGAGGATTCTCGACGCATGATGCAAGTATTGGATATTTTGATTCAATTGCAGTTGAAACAATCATTGTGATTTTCATGTTTTTAGCCGGAGTTAATTTTACATTGATCTGGCTAATATGTATGAAGGAATTTAAACAAGCATATGGTGATGAAGAATTTAGAAGTTATCTCGTATATATTGGGATGGCAATTGGGGCAATGGTGATTGCACTAATTTCAACAGACATGGCATTAGGAAATAGCTTTAGGTACAGTATTTTCAATGTTATTTCTATTGGAACCTCTACTGGGTATGCTTCTACTGATTATATTGTATGGCCAATGGTGACCAAAATAATTTTCTTAATCCTGATGATAGTTGGAGCATGTGCAGGTTCTACAAGTGGTGGATTAAAACTTCTAAGAATAAATTTGGCGTTCAAAGTAGCAATGAGAGAGTTGGTTAAAATTGCTCAACCAAGAAGAATACAAAGGATTCGAATGAATGGTGAAGTGGTAGAGAGACAACAATTAGGACTGATTGTTGGTATGTTATTTGTTTGGATTGGATTATTTGCTATCTCGTGTATACTACTAGCCATATTTATGGAAAACGATTCTTTTGAAAGTATTATTTCTGTTGTTGCCTCAAGCCTAGGTAACACTGGGCCAGCATTGGGGGACTACGGACCAAGTGAAACATGGGCGGGAATGAATTCAATCACTCTACTAATCACTTCCGTATTGATGTGGTTTGGAAGACTTGAACTACTTACAGCGGTCATTCTTTTGCACCCAAGCACTTGGGCAAAGGAAGAAAGGGAACAAGCAGACAGGACTGCTGTGGCTCTTTTCAAGAGATTATTACCCTCTAAGAATGAAAAAGACTAGAATAATTTCATCTGCCCAGGCGGTGTTGAATCATCATCTTTAGAATCACTTTTGATTTCGGCATTAGTATCTACCAATTCTTCTTCAGCATAATCATCACTCGGTAAGATTTGAATTTTTGATTTCTCTTCATTATAACTAGAAATAATGTCCTTAGTTGAGCGGCGACTGAGAATCAAACCCGCAAGAGTGGCGTGCTCCTCTCCTGATAAATTATAACTCATAGATATTGAATAGTCATTTGGATCACCAACTATAGAATTAGGAGATAAAAGTGATGTCAATATAGGTAACATCTCATCCCTAACTGTAGATTTACTTATGCCGGGGCCCTTCGCTAATTGTTCAATAATTGATGGTCTAATGTTTGCTGAATTTCTACGAAGAAAATTAGGATATGACGGATATATTCTTTCGGCAAATGGATTCTTATTGACCACTGATGCTGCAAGTCCTGAAAGTTGTCCACTCCAATACCATGACCTATGTGCAGTATTGTCGTATTGTGCAGACAACATCTTTGAAGAAATACTCAATGCTTGGTTACCTCGACGTAGAATCATTTTATCTGAAATCAATGAGGGATTATTCCAGTGAATCCAATTTAGTAACTCATTAGGTGATTTGTCAATTGTTCTTCCAGCTTGAACTGCTTCGGATGCTGTTGAGCAGCGATATAATTTATCTAATCCTGGAAATACTTCGACAGAAATATCGCGTTCTCCTGACTCGATAAATGATTCAACTAATTGTACAGTTAACAAGCCATCAACTGTAGTTGAAATAACTTGTAAATCACGGACTAGGGCCCTTAAGTCGCCAGGATTTCGCTCTACTAGTTTCTCGACCGCTTGTGCCTCGAATTCAATATCTTCAGATTTCAATACTCTTCTAGCAATCCTTCTAAGTGCTTCGTCATTGGCTCTTTCAAAATTTAATGTAATCAAATGTTTTTGAAATCTATCTCGTGTAGAACGCCAAGAAGAACCCTTGCCCCACAAACCCATAACTTCATTGCATGCTAAAATGACTGGTTGCTTTGTTTCATTCAATAGCCTCAATAATTCTGCTTTACCTCCAGAATCACCCGAAAATGTAACCGGATTACCACCGACTTCCTCTCCCATTATGGCCTTATTCAACTTATCTTGATTGACTTTCTTTAAGCCTCCAGATAAATGATCAACTTCATCGAGTAAAATCAATGTTCTCTGCTGCTTATCATTTGGATTGTGAAACAAGGAACGATGAGTGGCACCTTGAGTAGCAGCTTTACGTATCGTAGCAGCATTTCTTGCATCAGAAGCGTTTAGTTCAATCACACTCCAACCCATATCTTGAGCCACTGCTCTTGCAACTGTGGTTTTGCCAACACCTGGTGGTCCGACTAATAGTAATGCTTTTTTCTTAGGCATACCACCTTGCCATTGATTAAGCCAATCACGAATTTTTCTTCTTTGGGCATCATTACCTTCAAGATGGCTTTCTGATTTTGGCCGATATCTCTCGGTCCAATCACTTACAGTAGCCATGGATTTTCCAATGTTCGAAGGTTCTTGAACATTAACTTAGAAATTATTGGATTTCTATTATTACAGAACTAATAAAGGGATTCAATATCCACTCTCTTTTGTTCACCTGAATCTCGAGACCTAAGTGTTACGGTATTATCCTCTAGAGTTTGGTGATCAACTGTTATACAAACGGGAACCCCTATTTCATCCGCTCTTGCATATCTTCTTCCGATAGAACCGCTCGAATCATACAATGATATAACACCAGATTTAGAACAAATCTTTGAATTCAATTGACGAGCAATTTCTCCCATTCCATCTTTTTCAAATAAAGGAAATACGCAATAATCAACCGATGCAATGTTTTGGTTTAGTCTTAGTACTGTGTAGCGTTCATCACCCTTTTCAATTTCATCATAAGCATGATCTAGTACATGCCAAATAATCCTATCAATTCCAAAAGCAGGTTCAACTACATGAGGGATGAACCATTCACCAGATATCACTTCAGTGTTCTGATTTCTCTTTACATGTTCAGGATTGACCATTATTGATTCACCAGAATCAATAGTAACTTCACAAGGAAATTCTGTATCTAATGGTAAATTCTCAATGGCTAACTTGACTGCGCCTGCAAGTGAACGAAATGCTGGCCCAGCAACTGAACCTTCAATAGTCCACCCATCGATTTCAATAGTTTTAGGTTCCTTAAATTCACGTCTAGCTCTCAATGTCTTACCGGTAAAATTTTCATGAGCCTGTAAATCATAACATCCTCTGTGAGCAATACCAACACACTCAACCCAACCATATGAGCCAAGAATTTCTGCATCCCAGCAATCGAGCGCATAATGAGCCATTTCATCAGACTCATGTTGCCTAAAACGTAATTTATCAGCGTTGATGCCTACTTTCATCAAGAAGTCATATGTCATTCCTATGAAATAACCCACAGTTGAATGTCTGATTAAACCGGATTCTACTGCATCAGATAGTGGCTTGGATATCTCTTCTCCACTATCGGGAATAAGTGAAAATAATATATCATCCCACTTAGATAGGTCATGATTTATCTCTTCTTCAGGGTCGATAAAATACTCCAACTCGGCCATATTAAATTCTCTCAATCTAATCATTCCTTGCCTAGGAGAGATTTCATTTCGATAGCCTTTACCGACCTGAATTGCTCCAAACGGTAACCTTTCGCGGTTATGTCGATATAATGATTGAAAAGAAGTGAACATACCTTGTGCGGTTTCAGGACGAAGAAAACCTTGACGCCCTGATTCACCAGCACCAATCGTTGTGTTAAACATCAAATTTTGTGCTGTTATTGCACTCCAATCATTTGCACCACAGATAGGGCAAATAGGTTTTGAATCATCTAAAAGTTGCTGAAGTGCAGTTTTTGATAATGCATCTGGATTAGGGTGGAAATCTTCGAGAAGAGTGTCAGCTCTACTGGCCTCTCCACATGCAATACAATCTGTCATGAAGTCTGAAAATTCACCAACGTGTCCGCTAGCCTCTAGAACCTCATATGGAGTTACAGTAGGACATGAAATTTCTGTGATATTACCGAGTGAAGTCCAATGATCAATCCAAGTCTGATTCACTCGATTCCTAATTCTTCCCCCAACAGGACCAAAATCATACAAACCTTTGGAGCCTCCATGGATTTCAAATGCTGGAAGAATAATTCCTCGGCGTTTAAGCATACCTGATAATCTCTCTAAACGACTGCTTTCAACGTCCGACATAGGCACCCCTCAAATTGGCGTGAAGTTCTTTGCCTTTGAAATTGACCGTCATAATCGCGTCATATGTAACAATACGCATGGTTAATAACAACTCAGATTTGGCAACTACAACGGGGTCAAATATGTCTGTTGAATATGATTATGATGTTGTAATCATAGGTGGAGGGCCTGCAGGTAGTACTGTAGCACGCTACGTTGCTCAATCAGGTGTTAGTGTAATAGTTGTAGATTCTCGTGAATCGATTGGCTCTCCCCTACAATGTGGGGAGTTAGTACCAACAAATGATGAAATGCGAAGATTATGTCCCAACGTCCCAGATATGGATGATTTATTCAAGACTCCAGAAAGTGCCATTTCAAAACGTACTGAAATAATGAAAATAATCACTCCCTCTGGAAAGTCACTGGAATTTGACTTTGAAGGACTGGTTCTAAACCGTGTTGCTCATGATGAAGCATTAGTTGAATTGGCAAAGCAGGCTGGAGCAGAATACAAAGTCGGATGCTTTGTCAATAAAATTGAAGGAAACAGTGTTTTTATTCGCAATGGTGAAGAAATCAGGGCCAAGGTTATTGTTGGTGCTGGAGGTCATAATGACCCAGTAAGAAGGGCATTTTGGAAAGAAAAGTCGACCAATATCCCGGTTAAATTTTCTCTCAAGGAAGGGGATTACGGAGATGCTGTCGAATTGCATTTCGGTTCAATGGCTCCTGGCGGTTATGCTTGGATGTTCCCCAAGTCCTCAGGCGCTAATATCGGGCTAGGGATTCAAAAGAACTTTTCAAAGGGTAAATCTTTGAATATTATTGCTAAAGATTTCATCGATAAATATGACGGAACTTCGACATTTAATGGAGCGGGTTCTCTACCAATGTCTGGGACAATAAAGAAATTCGTCAAAGGTAATTATGTCTTGGTGGGAGATTCTGCTGGAATGGTATTACCATCAAATGGTGCCGGTATTACAATAGCCATGATTGGAGGAAGAATTGCAGGTCAAGTTATTGTTCAACATATCAAAAATGATATGAATTTAAGTGAATATGAAAAGATTTGGAAAAAACAGATGGGCAGAGTAATGCTAAACTCAAAGAGATCTTTCAAAATAGGTAGTATTATGTTTAGACTACCCGATTGGATGTTAAATTTATTCTTTAATCGAATAACAAAAGCAATAATTTGGAGAGCAGTGACTTGTAGAAGGATGTTTTGGATTATTTGAACAATAAATTTTCAATATGTTTTTTTTTAGCAAATTAACCTCTTTAGGGTATAGGTAAAGGCGAAGTTTTGAAGTACTCGATACTCACGATTCGCACCATTGGGAAAGTGAGAAAAAAAATGGTTGAAATAGAGTACTTAGATTCTCCATACTCCACGGAGGAGTTATTGGAGAAATTATGTCCACCAGTTAGGAACTGGTTCAAGGACTCTTTTCCCGATTTCACTAGGCCTCAGAAATTAGCTATTCCAGCTATACTGGAAAGAAAAAATCTACTTCTTTGTTCACCAACTGGTTCAGGTAAAACACTAACTGCATTTTTGACAATCATCGATAAGTTGGTCAGATTAGCACTAGATAATAAATTAGAGAAGAAGGTTCATTGTGTATACATTTCACCAATAAAGGCTCTAGCAAATGATATTCAAAGAAATCTTATCGGACCTCTAACAGAAATCTCTGAATCATACCTTCCTGATAGGGCTCAGGAAATAAAAGTTGGACTACGAACTGGAGATACAAGTCAATCAGATCGACAAAAGATGCTAAGAAATCCCCCCCATATACTAATTACGACTCCTGAAAGCCTAGCAATAGCTATCACATCACCTAGATTCCAACCAATTGTTAGTGAATTAGAATATATGATTGTTGACGAACTACACTCACTTGTTCCAACAAAAAGAGGGGTCCACTTAGCACTTACATTATCCTATCTAGATACTCTGCTAAAGGTACCAGTGCAAAGAATTGGTATTTCAGCAACTATGGAGCCACTCGAAAAAGTAGCAGAGTACTTAGTAGCAAGTGATGACCAAGAAAGCAGAAATAATAGCAGCAGGGTTAGTATTGCTAAGGTATCAGGTTCACGTGAATTAGATTTAGATATTCTAATTACACATAAAAAATTCAGCGACTTGGCTGTAATGAAAATTCTAGATGCTAACATAGAAGCCATTGCTGACTTGATTTCGGCGCACACAACAACACTTGTTTTTGCTAACACAAGAAAAATGACTGAAACCATTGTTCAAAGATTAAGACCGTATTTAGGCGATCTTGTCGCTGGTCATCATGGTTCGATGGACAAGAAAATCAGACTTAATGTTGAAAAGAAATTGAAACATGGCCATCTTAGGGCAGTTGTAACCTCATCATCATTAGAAATGGGTATCGATATAGGTTCAGTAGATTTGGTTCTTCAAGTTGGAAGCCCAGGTGATATTGCAACTGCACTACAGAGAATTGGCCGTGCAGGTCACCATGTTGGTGGTATTCCAAGAGCTAGATTTTTACCGACAAGTGTTGATGATTTGATTGAATTGGCTGCTCTTCAGTCAGCAATTCAGAAAGGTGACATGGATCGTCTAGATTTTCCAGAGAATTGTCTCGATGTTGTCGCACAATTCATGATTGGATTGGTAATTATTAATGAAATCGACATAGATGAGGCATTCGAGGTGATTGTCAATGCCTGGTCGTATAGAAACTTCGAGTATGATGATTTCATAGAAGTACTTGATATGCTAGAAGAAGAAAGGCGAGTATGGGTAGATTGGGAAGAGAATACCTACGGTAAGAGAGGATATTCGAGAATGATTTACTATACAAATATTGGAACTATTGCACCTGATAATTCATATCTAGTTTTCAATGCAGAAGGTTCGATTCTTGGACAATTATCTGGTTCTTTCGTTTCCAATCTAAGAAGTGGAGACGTGATTTTACTCGGAGGTTCAACCTATCGAGTGACAAATATTCAAGGTACTAGGGTAAATGTAACTGCGGTTACAGGATATAGGCCAACCGTACCATCATGGTCGGGAGAGGCACGATCTCGTTCTCGCGAATTATCTAATGCATTGCTTGATTTAATCGGTCATTGTATTATTTCTCTTAGAAAGGAAGTCGACCCAAGGATAATTTTGCGTGATGCTTATGGATTATCTAATCAGGTCTCCAATGCAATTGCTAGGCACTTAGAGGAACACTCTATAGAATCTTTCCAAGTTCCAGATCCTTCGAGGATGCTGGTAGAACAAATCATTAGTGGCGGACATCCGACATATATGATTACGACTTGTAGAGGAAGAGGATTTAATACGGCACTTGGATACTTTTTAGCTGGACTTGCTGAAACTAAGAACATCAGTGTGATAGAGATGTCATTCGATGAAAACGGACTATTACTAAGAACTTCAGAGGAAATTGAGCCACGAGAAATGTATGATTCATTTAGAACCAATAATCATATTGAGATTATTGAAAGATACATCATCAGTACCCAAATTTTTGCTAAGAGATTCAAGGAAGTTGCAGGACGTTCATTGATCATTCCAAAACGTATCGGTGCCGAAGAGATCAGTCCTCAACAGTTTCAGCAAAAAGCAGATGCTCTTCTAAATAAGCACAGAACAATAGATGATAGTCTTTTGATGCGAGAAGCAAAAAATGAAATTATGTTCGCAGACATAGACATCACAAGTCTAAACCAATTCCTAAACTCTTGTATTGAGGGTGATGCTCGAATTGTACACCAAAAAATGACAATTCCTTCAAGACTAGGAATGTCATTATTCATGTCTGCATTTGAAGATTTAATGTCGATGAAAACAAGGGCATTCTTGGTCAAAGATATCGACCCAACTGTTTTACAGAGATTACTTGGAACTAGGAGTTTGGCAACTGAACTTACCAGTAAAGAACTCAATGATTATTATCTAAACAAAGCACCAATTCCAAAGGATGCTCAGGGATTATTGAAACTCATGTCTCAGGGTGGTGGTTTAGATAAATCATTCAATAACCCGCTGTATAAGGAAAAGCTACAGGATATTGAATTGAATAAATTACGTGGATGGGTCGGAGAATTATGTCAAAGAGGCAAGATTGTGAAAATAAATAATTGTGGCTCAAAAGAAATTGATGGTAAATGGTTCACTCCTTACATGGCAGAAATACACGGAACTTTAGGAAGTCTATCGGTTAACGGTGGTAAAGATGTCAAAGATTTGAGAGAATTAAATATCCAAGGATTAACATTTGATATATCTGCTGAATATGAAGGTAGAACACCAACTAAATGGAATGAAATCCCACTTGGCGACCCTCATGAAGCAATGCGAGTAAAGATAATAGAAATGCTTGGCAGTGAAGGACCAAAAACATCTGATGAAATGGAAAAGAGATTACCATTTAGTAAAGAATTAGTCGAACGGATTTTGCATGAACTCGAATCAAGAAATGTTGTATCTGTTGGTTTTTACAAACAAACCGATGATGCAGAATATATCTTGAAAGTTGATGAACATAGACTAACTGATGGTGATGAAGAAGTTGTAGAATATAGATGGGTTCAAAATATGGTATTTCAAAAATCATTTGCCCAGTATGATGATGGATTTGCTGCATTTGATTCTCACGTGATTTTCCAAAAACAACAAGAACTACTATACAGAGTTGAGGAATTTAGATTTAAGGATTGGAAGGATTTACAATTGGATTCCGATGTGATTATGGGAAGATTGCTCCATAACAGAATCGGTTATACAACTAAGAAAAATATTCCAATGCTACTTGGATTAAAACCTGAACCATGGGTTGGTCCAATGGAAGAAGAAATTCTAGCTAAAATCCCTCCAGGAGTCAATGTTACAAGACAAGAGATAATGCAAGATTTCCCGAAGGGTGAAGAACATAAATCACTTCAACGAGACCTTAAGAGAGCCCTAGATAATCTTGAGAGACAAATGCTTGTCGTCAAACAATTTGAAGATGTTGTTGGTCGCAGAAGAAGATTATCCCTCTTCCACAGAGTACATGGAGTATATGAGCCAATGGACTTTGAATCATCTCTTGTCGATGTTGTTAGGAGGCTCGGCCCAATTAAAGCAAATACACTTAGATTCTACATAACTCGGTCATTCGAAGACTTGACTGTTGCTCTTATGAATTTAGAAAAATCTGGTAAGATTTCCAAAGTAATTTCCTTGGTACCAGACCCAGAAGCATTCTATTGTATGCCCGAGGAAGTTGAAAAATTACAGCGACCTAGAAGAGAAGATAGAAAATTAAGAATTATGACTCAATCGGATCCATATGTTTCGAGATTTATTTGGGAAGTTAGAAGCATTCTCGATAGAGGATGGTACCTGCCGGTATTCAAGGGAGTTGATCCAATTGGTAAGATTTTGATGTTCAAAGTTAATGATTACTTAGAGATTAAAGATCTACATATTCCTAATGCATATATTGAAGAATTCTGCCAAGCATTCTCAATCTTATTAGATAATCACTCGGACCAGTTAGTTGACGTTGCAATCCTAAGTAATTTCAACAGTGAGCCGGTATCAAGTATTGATGAAGTTACTAGAAAATCACTTGAGTCAATCGGGTTCAAGTTAACTGGAGAGAGAATGATTAGAGGAGGTATTGTTGACCCTCAACCAAGAGAAATCGCAGAAAGAGCTTTGTTCCACAGACATCACCTTCACCAAAATACTCGACTTGAGAATGAAATTTTAGCAATGAGAGAAACTCCGGAAGTTAGAGATGATTTTGCACTTAGGGGAAGATGTGAGGTTTATCGTGCAGATTTGAAGAGTATGGCAAGTGCAAATAGATTACATCAAGGTATAAATCTTCGAGGGCATCAAGTTTGGGCAACTTATGAACACTTCCAAGATTTATTGATAATCAGAGGAGAAGAGTACGATCCGGATCTTTGGGATATAGTAGAATTCTTTAGTAAAAATTCTGATCCTAATATATTCAAAGAACGACATGCTCTATCTCAGTCTGAATTTAGAAAACTCATCCAACCACTGGTTAGAACTGGTCATATTGTCCAGGATTTCCGTGGAGGTTTTAGAACTGTAAGTTTGAAAAGCAATCTAGACCCGGTTGAATTAAGGAAAGAATATCTTCGCAAGATGGTGAAAAGTTATCCTGTAATAACGCTAAAACAACTCATGAGACTTGCAGGAACACCATTTAAGCCTGAAGAATTAAAATCTGTTCTAAACGGTTTTGAACAGGATGGAACATTGATTAAGGGATTCTTAATTGAAGACTTACATGAAGTCTGTTGGGGTAGAAAGGAATTACTTGAAGAGGCTAAAAACATTACATCGATAAGAGATTTCGTACTTCCACCTAGCGACCCAATATCACCATACTTCGCTGATATATTAAAAGAGAAATTTGGATTTGGTTCTGCTTATTTGGTTTTCAAAAATGCGGAGCCTGTCGCTGCTTTCAAGGCAAATACTCGTAACAAGAGAATCGAAGTCAAGGATTATGAAGGATCTGAGCAAGGATGGCGTATTGTAAAAGAATTCGCGTGGGAACATCAAATGCCTCTTGAAACCGAATTACGCATAGGTGGAAAGAAACTCACAAAGTGATTGTAAAATCATTTACCCAATACGTTCAAATTGGATAAGATAATAGAAGGGCTGATGAACGGTAGTTATCGTAGTAAAGCATATTTTATTATTGGGCTTTTTTTAATTTCATTACTGGCTCCAATAACATCTAATGCCAGTGCGGAAGAAAGTGGAGAAATTACAATATTGTATACAGCCGTTAATCCTGAAAATAATAACACATATCATCTACTAAGTGCTGCTTCTTGGGAAGACTCAGCATCTGCTGCTAGAGGATTAGATGGATTTCTAACAACCATTGATGACTTGAATGAAAATCAATGGATATTTGATACGTTTGCTAACTATGATGAACAAGCACGCCACCTATGGACTGGTCTGACTGATTATGATGAAGAAGGAGTGTACAAGTGGCATGATGGAACACCATTTTACTACAGGAACTGGGGTGAAGATCAACCTTCCTCAAGTGAACAAGAGGACTATGTTCACATTGCAGGAACCAATATCGGAAATATAATGCCCGGAACCTGGAATGATTTGAGTAATAATCCAGAACTAGTTCCTGTTTACGGTGTTGTAGAAATTGGCCCGGGTGCTGACTATGCATTGAGGTTTGATGGAATAGATGATTACGTAATTAGTGATGAAGAAATGCCAGACTGGGGTAATCATATTGAGATTGAGGCTTCAATAAATATGCCAGATACTAGCGGAATCAGTTTCATAACTATGATGGGAGATTATGGTTGGGGATTATACATTAACAATGGATATGTTGCTTATTCAAATGAATACTCGATGTCAAATAACCCTAAATCTAATATGACCATAACTGCCGATAATTGGACAAATGTAAAGGTCGTTGTAGAGGAAAACTCAAGTGGAGAATTCTTCATCGATGGAGTTCCTGCAGGTACATTTAGTTCAGACCAAGCAATGATACCAGAAGGAGACTTTGGGTCCAATAGTTGCTTCCAAGATGGACTTGAATGTGATGAACTATACATGGGTAGAATGGGTGCAGGATGTGATTGTAATTATTTCATGGGAATGATGGATGACCTCATAATAAGCAATTCTGGTAATGAATCAAGTTGGCAATTCGAAGAGGGTGAAGGAACAACTACTGTAGATAACTCTTCACGCAATGCTGACATTAGTGGGGCGTCATGGGTAATGCCTGATGGAAGTATAGTTACCCAAGCCATTCAACTTTTCAAAGGAGAAGATGTGTTTGACATCACAGGGATGCCTGGAGACCAATTACTATTCTTTGCAGAAATTGAAGAAATGACAAAATCAGTTTGGTTTAATGCATACAATGAATTCTCAGAATTTTGGATGGACGAGGATGCAAATTATGAAATTTATGTCGGGCATGAATACATACCAAATTCATGGAATTATGATGTATTGTTAGAAACTGAATGGGGATTCGTATTCGATGAATGGCAATGGCCTGAGGCAGGTACATGGTGGTTCGTTATAGTCCCTCTCCAAGAGATTACATCTTTGTCTCTATACATTGATTGGGATGTTGCAGACCCACCACCACCTCTAGAAGAAATGACTGAACTTTTCAATGCCATACCGGTGACCGACCAAACCATTACAGGAGGAAGACAAAAACCCCTTGAAGAAAAAATCCTCTATTATTATGTCGATGTAACAGAAAATCTATCATCTCTTAGTATCAAAACATATGGAGGTTCTGGAAATGTTGACTTGGGAATTTCTTGGGGTACAGTTCCTGACCCATTCGATAATTTTGGATTCTGGGCAGAACCATTTGAAGATGAGTTTTCAATGGATGGAACTGATATGTCTGGAAAGGTAGCATGGGACGGTGGACAAGGTAATGATCAAGTTGTGACACTGTATGATGTCGAACCTGGTATTTACTATGTTGCTGCATATACTTATCAGAATACGAAAGAGTTCACGATAGTTTCACAATTTACCTACCAGCCAGAAAATGTGGAACCTGAAGATGCGATTGAACTAACCCCTGGTATTGAATATGGACCTCTTAGCGGATATGATGGACTGTTGCAATACTTCAAGGTCAATGTGCCTGTTGGTACTGAGAGATTAGAAGTGGATCTAGCTAAAGGATTTGGAGAAGCATCCTTATTTATGAAGATTGAACAAGCACCCACAACATCTGATTTCACATATTTATCATCAAGCCCAGGTGCTGGTGATAAAATTGGTTTTAATGACCCGACCCCTGGAATGTGGTACATACTGCTTGAAACTGAACAAGTTTTTGGTTCGGTCATGATTACTGCTTCTTTTGAAGACCGTTATGTATGGTCATATGATGGAACACCAATTGAAATGTTCAATGGTGAGGAGATTATTGGTATCGAAGCACCTGAAGGTGAAGAGTTATTTTTCTTCTTAAATCTAGAAAAACCAGGAGAGTATTTGGAAATTTCAACATATGGTGGTAGTGGAGATTTATCAATTACGGCTGAAGGTAAGCAGTTTTCATTTGGTTTTGATGATGATTTCTTCTTTGAATTTGAAGAGGATATGGGGCGCCAACGACCTAGTCTTGATGCTAACTATGAAGATGTAGTGATAGATTCCTTCGGTGATGGAACCTACCAGAGTATATTCATAGATCTACCTGCTAATGGAAGATTTGACATTTCAGTCAAAGCGATTAGCGAAATATCTGATGTAAATATTGTTGCTAACTGGGTTTATTCTGATTTCTTAGAACCTAATGTCGAAGAACCAATTGTAGAGCCAAAAGCTGATGATTCTTGTAGGGATGTAGCAGAACAAATAATGAAAATTACTGACAGTAACTCAGATGGCCTAATAGATCCTGATGAATTTACTAATTCTAAATCCGACTATGATGTTGAAAGTTATGATTACAGCGTGATGGATAGAAATTCAGACGGTGATATCGAATTTACCGAACTATTACAAGAAACATGCAATTGTGAAAGTGAACTTTGGATAGTCTTTGATCAGTTATCTAATGAAAACGAACCAGTATCTATTGAACTACTAAGTTCACAGATATATGAAAATAGATATAATTTCCTTGGCATGGACACTAATTCTGACCAGAGAATTTCAGAAACTGAAATTGAAGTTATGGCTCTAATCTGTGAAACTACATTTGATGCATTTGATGGTGATGGAGATGGGGTTCCTGATGATGAAGATGATTTCCCTAACGACCCTGATGAATCAAAAGATTCAGATGGTGATGGAGTTGGCGATAATGCCGATATTGCCCCAAGTGTAGCTAATGATTTAGTATACTCAATTGGAGCAATGGTATTCATCGGTCTATTGGCCCTACTAGTTGTATTTGCAAGAGGGAACAGAAATAATCTAAATTCAAATGATTGGGAAAATGATAAGAATTTCGACATTACTGAAACCATGCTTGGTATGCAAGAGCCAGAAACCACTCAACATTCAAATCTAATTGATGATACGAATGCAACTGTTTATCAGTCTTCATTTGAAAGTATGGAAGAACCTAAAGTAAATATTCAACCAGCAAGTCAAGAAATTAGCATGCCTAGTAACATCAACCCAAAAATTGAGATGTCTGCATTTGAGGATTTGCTAAATTCTGAAGTGAACATTCAAGCACCGTCTCAACAAATAATGGGAATGATAGGTATGGATGGCAAAGAATCTATTGAATATCCAATAAATAGTGGCGTAAAATGGACTAGAAACAACCCCAGCGAAGATTGGAAAAGGTCCTAACTGATTTTCTTAGACTTAGGTTGTAATATTCCTAATGGCTTTAGAAGCCGCACGATGTGCCGATGTAACTCTGGTAGTATTTCAAACATAATTAATGCCATGAAGAACATAGCGAACAAAGATACAAATCTTGATGCATAATTATGCCCAAATTCGAAAACTGACATACCAAAATAGCTCCATGAAGTATATGTTTGATGCATCCATATAAGTCCCACATTTCTAAATACATTCAAAATATGAATTACTGGAACCGTGAAAATTAGAGCACGTATCCTTCTACGCCAATCTAAATCGAGAACAGAAATTGCGCCGATAAAAATCACCATTGATTGTAGAGCAGTACATGCCAATACAAAATTAATCCCAATTAGCGTCCCGTCTCCAGCAACCAGTTCGGTCTGATAAGGAAATTCTCCAAATGTTTCGGTACTAAACCATCTATTTCCATCCCAAGAATCCCAATTTACTTTTCCGGATTCAGTTTGAACCCATGTTTCACCTAGATGAATATCACCAGTTCCCGACATTCTGTAAAATAAGGCGACCTGAGAGGCAACAAACCAAATTGCTAGTACACTAAGCCAGGGCACGTGAGCGATCAGTAAGTAAGGTCCACCAGCATATGCCATAGCACCTCTAGACCAAATCAGGGCATCCTTAGTTTTACCATCCTCAACTTTACCTTCCCAAATCGACATTCCAATCCCCAATGGAAGGGCAAGCATACACATTATTGTAAGAACATAGTCATTATGAGAATAATATTTCCAAGAACCTGCAAAGAAATATAACGAAACTAAAATCCATCCAATTTGAGCAATTAAAGGATTTTTAGACTTTCGAAAATGCCAAGATAATGCCAACAATACCAGTCCTATCGCACCAACAATAGCGATAATGGACTGTTGTTCCATATGAGTGTGCAATGATTAACTTGACTTGAACGCTTGTATCAACAAGGACAAATCACTTCAATAATTTCACACAGGGCGATACATGCGGGGGCCAATAGTAGAATTTAGCCCCGGTAATTTTCCAAGTGGAGTTACTATTAATGGAGCAATCGCATACATTGACAGAGACGGAGTACTAAACATTGGAAGTTCATCCTACATCAATCGACCTGAGGAATTGAGGATTTTAGATAATGCTCCAAAAGTAATTGGAGATTTGAAACGATTGGGGTTCTATATTTGTATTGTGACCAATCAATCACCAATTATGCGTGGTCTTTGGGATGAAAATCAATTATACTTGATTCATCAAAAACTCCGAGAGTTATTTTTACAACAAGATCAAGATGCTCATTTTGACATGATAATAACTTGCCCTCATCGTCATAGAGATAATTGTAGTTGCCGTAAACCAAATCCAGGGATGTTACAACTGGCCGACAATATGCTCAGAAGTGAAAATCCAATTACGACAAATTCAAAACAAGAGATAATTGAAATTGGGAGTGAGTTCAAAACTATCAACTGGTGGAAGGAAAAAATTCAGCCAAAACATGAATTAGACTTACTGGTAGGCGATAGAAATAGTGACATGGGTGCTGGATGGGCAGTTGGAGCGAGATTGTTTAAAGTGCCTGAATCAATTGGAATCAGTTTTGTATCTTCAAGAGTTATCGATGAAAAGGACAAAGGCGACGATTTTAGTCCAATAAGGTGAGATTATGGGTTGGCTAGGATTAGATGATACCGACCATTTAGGTGGAGGTTGTACGACCAAAACTCTAGACTTATTGATTCAAGGATTGCCTAGTGATGTAGAGATTGGTGAATTAAGGTTGGTTAGACTTTGGCCTTTTGCCAAACAAAGAACAAGAGGGAATGCTTCTGTTGCAGTTGAAATTAGTTGTGAAGATGAAAATAAAATAATGAATCATTTGGACTTATGGTGGGAAGAAAATATTTCTCCATTGGCAGGCATGATATCCTCTACTGAAAATTATGATAGACAACAATATCCTGCAGATCCTGGGATGGTTTGGTTTTCAAGTGAAACACCTCCAGTTGAATTTTATTACAGTGCAGTTCGAAGAGAAGTAAGTCTTGATGAAATACCAATCGCAAAAAAATCTTGGGGAGGCCAAGGTAAAATTGGCGCCACAGCAGCAATCGCTTGGGATAAATCGCTTGTGACTTACGAAGCGATAGCTTGGAGAACTGAAACAAATACAAGTTCTAAAAAAATTAGGAAAATCGATAGTTTGAGATTAGAAGAAATCGATGAAATGGAGAATACTTTCATGTCTAGAGATTCTCGAAATGGAAATAGCATGATAGCTCCGAGAGGTCCTTGTCCTGTTCTGTTCGGACTTAGAGCAAGAGATGAAGAAATCGCAAAACAGGCGGCTACTTATCTGCTAAAATCAGAAAGTACTGAGGAAAATTCAGGTTTCAGAGTTTTCAAGACCAATCAAGCAAGCGATGACCATCTTGGAAATGATTTGAGAGATACAGTTTTAGATATCGAAATATTATCTCGGGGAACTGTTGTTATCAACTGTAAGAACAGTAAATTACTAGCATTTTCTGAATCAGGCGATATTAAATTACTTGGACAATGGTTGAAACATGGAGATACAATCTCGTTTAATGGATTGAAAAATCACGATGGAACATACCATTTAGAACGACTAAAGGTGATTGAAGGTTCGAACCAAAAAGTACGCCCATTGTGTGCAAAGTGTGGAGTCCGAATGAAATCGATGGGCAAAAATCAAGGTGTTAGATGCCCTAAATGTCGAGATAGATCAGATGAATTATGGGATGAGATTACTAGAACTCCTCCTTTCGAAGATTGGGTACAGGCTCCAAACGATTCACGAAGGCACTTGACTAGACCACTCGAATGGGACTAAAATCTCAGTTTTATCGAATAAGTGTTACAAAGATAGGAAATAATCATATCTTATACCCATAGAATAGTTTCATGGCGGATGAACAAACTACCAAGAACGTAGCATACATTCTGTTGGGAATTTCTTTTCTAGTTATGATGTGGTTCATCTTAAAACAAGCCAAACAGAATCGAGAAGATAGTATTGAAGATAGTTCACCTAACATTGCAGGTAGTGATGAAAGGCCTGGCTCTGCACTAAATCCTGAAAAGTTCGATGAGCCTGATGATGAAGCACTGGAAGAAATGGCTGAACTTCTGGGCGAAGATGAAGATTAAGTGCTCAAAAATCCACTTTCCGTCAAGTTTAGTTCAACACTACCTTTATCCCAACTGACTAACCTAAAAGGGCCATCTTTTGGACGTGTCAAGATAAATATTGAAAAATTGATGGCCTTCATAGAATTTTCAGCCCTTGCAAATGAGTTTCCAACTTTATTACCACTTGCATCAATAGTTGATTTACTGATGAGTAATAATTTAATTTCTTGATCTATATTCTTGGACAAGCGCTCTACATGTGAAATCAAACCAACTGGAATTTTGCCTGAACTAGGACACCAGTCATCCAAAACTACTAGTTTCACGGAAGGTAATGAGTCGAGAGCAGAAATTATTGCGTCTATCGCTTTGTCAAAAGAACTCGAAAATGACATTGCATGAAATCTAGAGGCATCGGTTACTGAAAGATGTTTGAAGAGTTGGGAAAATCGTTGATTGTCTGGCATTTCTTCACCAACCCAAAGTACTCTACCACCATCTCCGATTACATCTGCTGCAACGTGTAAACCTAGTGAAGTGCCACCAACGCTACCTTCTACAGCTAGGTGGATGAGATTATTCTCCGACTGGAATTTCCATCTCGCCATGAATTACCCAAGGGTAACAAGTGAATGACAGTTGCGGAAAAATGGGAAATGCTCATGACCTTTCAATCACAGGAGGTTGTATGGCAGGTACTAAGAGTGAGTCCGAGGACTCTTCAGTCACTGATGTTGTAATTCGAAAAGGCGAGAGGATTCCTCGACGTACTCCACCTCAATTCGAGGAAGCAAGTAGTTTACTAGATGCTATAAAACGAGATGGTTTCTTTGGCACTGCTATGAATGATAAAAATCAATATGGCCCTATAGTTATGATGATACTACTACTAATCGTTGCAACAATTACTGGTTTCATGATAAAGATTCTTCCACCTATATTAGAGTGGTTCGGCAGTCTTTTCTAAACTCAATCAGATCGTTCTGCTTCAGAGATTCTGTATGGATTCATTGCTAATCTTATGAAAATTATTGCAAGAATTGTTGATATTATGAAAAATAAACCTACATATGTTGAAATGTTATACCACATCATTCCAACTCCGACTAGAGAGATGTAGGCAACTAACTGACACAATGCAGATGCTTTTTGAAGTCTGATTCTCATCTCTTCTGTCAATTTAGCATCATGCTCCATAACGAAGGTATATATCAAAAAATAAATTCCTTGAAATGGTAAAGTTGCAGCAATAATTGCCAATGCAGTTTCTCTTATTTTGGTCGGATTGGCTTCTTGTTCAATGCCTTGGAAAAGCATCACGGCAGTATTTGTACCCAGTAGTGCAGCCATAATAGTCCATCTTTTATCCTGAGATGAAGTACGACTCTCAACATTTACTGAACCTTCTGCCATGAGGTTGCTTCAATGAAGAGGGGTTATTATTTTCCCCTAATTCAATATCCTTAGATAGGTATTTCGAGGTTCAAATAAAGAATTCGAATGGGAAAATTATTTTTTCAAATTAAATGACGATGTAGGAAGGTTCAATAGTCTATTTCTAGACCATTAATCATGGCCTTTTGTCCATTAGACTATCGATACGGTTGCCAA
>MDSV01072427.1_pt1 | contig 25001 bp, 24 predicted proteins | sample 810851 | NCBI WGS metagenome assembly MDSV01 (sample SAMN05326640, study PRJNA326480) | marine metagenome | isolation source: seawater | place: Atlantic Ocean: North East | collected 2012
TGGCGGGTTGATCCGGCGTTTTGTGCTTAAAGGCTTCGCGCTTGAGCAGATCGAGTATTTTTTTACTTTGGGTAAAGTTCAGCTCAACCGCGGTACTGCCTTCCGCATCACCGGTCACGTAGACCAGGAAGTACGGTGCCAGTGGGTAGTTGTCATCGACCTGAACGGCATCTTTACCGCTGCGGATATTTTTCAGGCAGAAGATGACGCCGGGTTTCATGCCTTCGGCGGCCAGACTTTCGTCAATACTGGCGGCGGCATACAGCCCCAAGGGTGCTTGCTCCAGCATTGCTAGACGGGCTTTGTCGTTCATATAGCCCGACAAATCCATGCGGAAGTCATTCAGAGTGAGGTCGGTAATTGATACACCGCCACTCATATCCTCCAGATCGACGACCGCGTCTTTGAGTTGCTGTAGCTGTCTGCGCCGGTATTCCAGGTCATTCATGTCTTTGGCGCTTTCATCAATGACGTTTTCTTCACCGGTCGCGGATATATCCAATAACACCATGCGCCCGGAGACACGCGCTTCCAGGTTGATGTATTCATCCAGTTCCATGTTGGGCCAGAAGTTGATGAGCTGGATTTGCGTATTTTTACTGCCAAGACGGTCGATACGGCCAAAACGCTGAATGATGCGTACCGGATTCCAGTGAATGTCGTAGTTGATGAGGGTATCGCAATCCTGCAGGTTCTGACCCTCACTGATGCAGTCAGTGGCAATCAGTAAATCCAGTTCGGTCGTAGCTGTTGGGTCTACTTTGCTGCGCTCTTTGGACATCGGCGAGAAGGCGGTCAGAATGTTATTGAGGTCAGAACCTAAGCCCGTCATGGTGGTTTTATTGGTACCGCCGCCCGTCACCAAAGCACTGTGAATGCCCAGTTCGGAGTGCGCCCATTGTGCCAGATGGGCATACAGGTATTGGGCGGTGTCGGCGAACGCGGTAAAGACGATCACCTTTTTATTACCTGGGTTAAGTGGGTTGGCCACCTTGCTGGCAATAGTCTGTTTAAGTTGCTCCAGTTTTGCATCACGGCCTGCATTCACACTTTGCGCCGTTTCTGCAATGTGGTTTAAAAACTCGCGGTCGGCTTCCAGTTCCTGGCGGAAGCGGATGAGATCCATATCCTGCAGTAACACTTTGGTTTTGTTGCCCACCATGTAACTTTCCAGTTCGGTGGACTCCAGCTCAACGTCGTGAATATCCTCGATATTCAGCTCGGTCAGTTCTTCTGATTCGTGGGCATCAATTTTGGCCAGCAGTCGGTCGACCTGCTGTGCCAGTTTGCTAGCGGTTAGCGTGAACGAGTGAATTGAGCTTTCCATACGCTTAAGCAAATTGACGCGCATGAGATGAATCAGGCTTTCTTCACGGTCAACCTGTTTGAATACCCCTTTGCCTGCGCCTACGGCTTTATCGTAACGACGAGCGTACTCGGCTTTTTTGGCTTCTCGCACGAATTTCAGCGGAGAATAACCCGCCAGGGACAGCCGCCGGATGGTTCTGTTAACGTCTTTTAAGGGCGGAAACTCGCCGGATGCATCGATGTCGGCATAGATGTTTTTCGGTGGCAAACGAGTTGGGAAGCGGCCGATATCTTCGGTGCCGTAGTACTTTTCTATGTGTTTGCGGGAACGGGCAATGGTAACGATATCGAGCAGCTTGAAGTAGTCAAAGCTCATAATGTCGAGCAAGGCTGCGGTGGTACGCTTTTCGACCGGCTCACTGACCCACTGATTAAATTGCTTCTGCGCCAGGCGCAGAGTGGATTCAATATTTTTGATACCCTGTTCGGCAAAGGCATCATCCCGACCTTCGGTAATGAAGGCGACCTGATTTTTCAGATCGTTCATGCGATTGTTGACCGGCGTTGCCGACAACATCAGCACCTTGGTTTTCACTCCTGAGCGGATAATGTCGTTCATCAGGCGCTCATAGCGGCTTTTACCTTCCGCCTTGCTCGGTGTGTTACGGAAGTTGTGGGATTCGTCGATGACCACCAGGTCGTAATTTGCCCAGTTCAGTGTCTCCAGATTGATTTCGCCGGAGTAACCTTTCGGTCGGGTCAGATCGGTATGGTTCAGTACGTCGTAATTAAAGCGGTCAGCGGCGAGCAGGTTGCGCTTGTCGTTGACCGTGTACATGGTCCAGTTGTCACGAAGCTTTTTCGGGCATAGAACAAGCACCCGATCGTTACGCAGTTCGTAGTATTTGATGACAGCCAGGGCTTCAAAGGTTTTACCCAAACCCACACTGTCGGCAATGATGCAGCCGTTGTGCTTTTCGAGCTTGTCTATTGCACCCAGCACACCATCTTTCTGGAATTTGTAGAGTTTGTTCCAGACCAGGGTATCTTTAAAGCCGGTTTTACTGCGAATGATGTTGTCTTCGTCGATGTCTTCGAGGAAGTCTTTGAACAAATGAAATAGCGTGAGGAAATAGATAAAGCTGGCCGGTTGATCGGCGGCGATGGTATCCAATCTGGCGATCAGGTCATTCTTAATATCACGAAGACTCTGTGCATCAGCCCAGACATTATCAAACCACGTCAGAAGCTGCCGGGTGCTCTCTGGATCAGACAAGCCCATGTTCATGTGCAGGGAGTCGGAGCGCACGTCGCCGAGCCCGGTTGGGCTGAGCGTGGCACTGCCGCTGATGGCAAAACTTTGCTCGGGCGAGCCTGTTTGTTCGGGTACGCCTTTTTGTTCAGGTACACCCAGGTGAATAATGTTCTGCCCCGGCTGAGGCCGCACACTGGCTTTCACTTCAGCCTTGTTTGCCAGCCATTGTGAGAACTCGCTGGCGATGCGTTTTTGTTGCAGCTGATTTAGTAGGCGAACGTCTGAATCAGAACCCACCAGGTTCTGCAGATTGAGCGAATCCCATTCACTGAAGATGATCCTTGCTGACTCCAGCTGCTTCAGCTCGTGCTTCAGCGAGGCAAAACCGTATAGGGTAAACAGGCTCGACAGAACAGAGAGCCTGGAGCCAGAAAAGGTGCGTTTTTTCAGTTCGATACCAACGTGGCCGCTGGTTTTGTTATCCAGTAACACTACTCTTCCTTTATTCGAAGCGCTCAATCGTCTGTGAAATAGTCTGTATCGAGCGATTTTACCTGATAGGTCTCTTTGACGGTAACGCCGAGGTCGTAGCGGATCATCAGCTCTGCCAGTTGTACGCCGTCGATCAGTACTACTCTTTTCTCAATCATATTGACGTAGTCAATGGCATCACGGCTGAAGCGGCTGGTAGTGATGAATACACCCTTTCTGGCGCGTTTCATTTCTAAGGCACCGACAAACGCCTGTACATCCGGGCGGCCGACGCTGTTGTCGGTGTAGCGTTTGGCTTGCAGGTAGATGGTATCGAGGCCGAGCGGGTCTTCGTTGATGATGCCGTCGACGCCGCCGTCGTTGGTGTATTGAGTGGCCTGCCCTGCTTTCTCGCTCCAACCGCCGTAGCCCATGGCGAGCATCAGCTCAACGACGAGTTTTTCGAAGAATTCGGGGGTCTGGCGTTTTACTTGTGCGATCAGGTCATCGGCCAGACTGGCCTGCAGTTCCTGATGGGCTTGTTCGAGACGTTCTGTGGGGTCGAGGGCTTCTGATACTTCTACGGTTTGAGTTTCAGTCGCCTCTGTGGAGCGGTTATCAATGGCTCTGAATTCTTCGAAGGCTTCGAATTGTTTGAGGTAGCTGGCGTCGATCTTTTCAGGGCTCTCTACCAGTGCTTGCCTGCCGATTGCCGTGAGGTGGCTGATTCCGCGTTGCGGGCTTTCAATCAGGCCTGCTTTGCGCAGATACGTTGTCGCCCAGGCAACACGGTTGTACATCAGCGGGCTGCGCTTGCTGGGCGTCTTGCGGCGACGTTCTTCGTCGGTGAGCTGGTATTGATCGCTGAGCAGGTCGACCAGATTGCGCAGCGACATATCGCCGTGAGTATCGAGAGTGACCAGCACCGGGCGCATCAGGGTTTGGTAATCGGGGATTGGCATTCCGTGTCCTCTTCTATGTCGAGGTATGGTATCAGACTTAAACAGCCAGAAGCTTCATCCTTACACTTTTTGAGTTTCATCTGATACACCAGCTCCGTACTTCAACAACACTCTCAAGAATTCAGGCTTAAATACCTCTGCTATTTCCGCACAGCGGTCGAGAAAATCTAACCACGCTTCTTCATTCGCAGCATCCTGCTCGGTCGGCTTCAACGGCAGCTTTAGATTGAAAGCATCGTATAGGTAGTCGAACGAGGCCCGCTCATAAAGCGATTCCCCATCTAAATCGAAATTCGGGTCAGCACCGTTGTGCAGCAGAATTTCCATGATTTCAGGGTCTTTATTCAGGATTGCCTGAAACAGCACGCCGCAATTCTCCTCGCCTTTGAAGTCAGGGTCTGCGCCATGCTCAATGAGTAGTTTGACTATCGCGACCCGATTCTTTGCGTTATCGGAAGCTATAGCTTCGATCAGCGGTGTGTCGCCGCAAGAGTTTATGGCGTTTACGTCTCCACCACGGTCAATGCAGACTTTCACTTTTTCGATATCACCCGCGTATGCGGCGTCGAACAATTCCAAAGTCTTATCGTTCATGTAATCACCCCAGCGGATAATTTACAGTTGGTGGTGAGCCAGCCCCTCATCGAGAATAGGGTACAGCACCTTGTGAAACTTCTGTGTGCGTTCAACCATCTGTTCAATGATTTTTTCATGGGTTGATTCGTCCTTCAGGTCGATATCCCAACGAAGTGCAACACGACAGGCTTTTCGCTCGGCCTCCGGCTCCCAGGAAACTTTGTAGCCGGAGAGCGCTGTTTCAATATCGTTTTTGTGGCTTTGTAACCAGTCGAACATTTTCGCAGTAGCGCCTGCTTTGTTCATCCGGATTCGCACTTCGACACGGGCATCTTTATCATTAAGGCCCATATTCATGGACAAGCCGCCACGAATATTTTTGCCGTTAAAGTACGAGCGATCACTGATGGTTTCGACCGAGAACAAGCTTACGTTACGCTCATTCAGGCGTTGCTGAATTTCTGACCAGAGCTGGACATGAAGCGCGGCTCGCTGTGACGCGTTGCGAGTTCGCTGCTGTTCGGTTTTCAGGCGTACCAGCTCGTTGGACAGGTCTGCGCTTGGCAAGATTCTGTCGATGTTGATCAGCTGAGTCTTGTTGGCACCTTCACCTATCTCGTAGATGTCGAGTTTGATGAGGGTAATGTCGATATTTTTCTCGAGCACCCAAACCGCTGCGCTGATGGCTTCTGGTTTATAGCCGCCAGAAACGATGATAATGCGCTGATCGTGGTTATATCCCAGCTCACTGTCGTATTCCTGCTCTTCAGCGAGAAAGCTCTCAATATCGTCTCGAGCAGCCTGAAGGCTGTCGTCGCTATTGGGGAACTTTTTACTGTGAATCTTAATAATGTCCTGCTCTGAAAAGGTCGAGCAGAAGGCGGCGTATTTAATCGCTTGCCCGACGACATCTTTGCCGCTGTCGTCGCGCTTGTTTTCGATGACAACGAGATTGCCACGGGCATCCATCGCGAGCAGGTCCAGACGATCACGGGATTTATTAAACTCGTCGAATTCTTTACCCAACATAAGCAGGGGCTCACCGAGGCAGCCCGGTGTTTTATCAACCCATTCTTGAATATGATCTCGCTCTTTGTAGTCAAGCGCAGCGAAGGTCGCAGACTCCAGCTGCTCCAGCGGATTCTGCTCATTGTTGGTATCAATCGTATATATGGTCATGGTGAGCCTCTTATTCTGGTTCTATCGTATTTAATTGGCCTTCCGTGGCCTGCTTCCTTTCTACCTTCGCATCCTTACGCTCAATGGCCCGAAAATGTGTTTGAAGGTACTTCCCCTATATAAAGTACGTTCAACTGCGGTGGCATACTGCCTGCGTCCAATGCCCCTGCATTACACCGTCTTAATTTTTTCTGCTCAATCACTGTACGGAATCACATGTACGGTTTTTGGACACACTTTTGTTTTATGTTTATGGCAGATACGGCATCAGTGCCCGCTGGCATTCGGGCGTGAGCATAATCTGCTGAGCTTCACCGCGTTCGCGCGGGCGGTCGAGGCGCAGGTTCTGCAATGTGTAGATCAACAGAGCCCTGCGTACTTCGTAGCTGCGCTGGTATCCGCCGGTGCTGGTTTGTTCCATGCCGTAGTCGAGCGCGACGAGCTTTTGCTGCGCTTCGGTTAAGCGCATGTCGGGCTCGATGGTGACGGTGAGCAGGTGATTCCAGCCTTCGTCGTCACTGGCGTCGGCTGCGGCTTTACCTTCCGTGCCGTAGACTGCCTGAATACGTGAAAGCACGAAGTCACGGAAGTCCTGATTCTTTTCACACCAGGCGCGGACGTGCCAGCGTGCGCCGTCGTTGACCAGTTTGTGCGGGCTGATGATGCGGTCACCGTCATCAGGAGAGGTAAACGAGGCGTAGCTGATGTCTAGACGCTCCTGATTTCCTATTGCTTTAAGAATCGGCCGGACGATGGTTGGGTCTGGTCGGCGTTGCAGCATTTGCATGGGATATGCCGGAAATTCTGACACACCCGGGTATCTGAGCTGGGTATATTCTTCGAGCGTACCGGTGGAATACCGGGGTACGAATTGCTCTGTAGGCAGATAGCCGCGGCGTTTAGTGCAATACATCAGGTTTTCTGGGCAGGCATCGAGGTAACTCTGGATGATTGGACTGGCGGTGCCTCGGCTACAGCCAAACGCATCTTGCAGAGTATTCGTGGTTATTCGACCTTCCCAGAGGGCAACCTGCTCTATCAGGCGATATGCTTGCTGGTCGCGGTATGTGAGCGGGTTTTCTGTCACAGTGGGCATTCCATGTCCTCTTAGTAGTAGAGGCATGGTATCAGACTTGAGGGAATGGGTAAGGGGAGATTGGCGCTGTTGACCATAAATAGGAGGGAACGCCTTCGCCGTAGGTCGGGCTCCTACAGAGTTCGGTTCTGCGTATGTTTAGGAGCGCATCCTGTGCGCGAAAAGGGTGCGGGGAAAAACCGAGAGTGGCTGCTTCCCGACAGGACAATCGGCTATGTGGGATGCTATACTTTCAATACATTTTCGTGGAGGCCATCCTATGGTTCGCCGACGCAAGACGGAACAAGCTGAAATATCAAAGTCTCGCCTGTTGAGGTCTGTGGCCAGCTCAAGTGCGATCGAAACCGGTGAAGCAACGGCGGTGATAGAAAAACGCCTGAAAGAAGGTGCTCGCCAGTACAAAAACCTGACTCTGGCGCTTTAAATCGGACGGTTTATCCCAGCGCCTGATTTTCTAGCACATCCCCAACCAGCCTTGCGATGTGCCGATAATCGCCATCCCGGCCTGCCTGTATAGCTTTGAAGTAAAATTCTTTGTTCTCGTCCCACAATGTGTAATCAAGTGGTTGCAACCCGGCTTTAACGGCCATGACATCCATCAATAAACGCGATATGCGGCCATTACCCTCCCGAAAGGGGTGGATCAGTATGAATTCAACATGCATCTCAGCTAAGAAGAGAATGAGGTCTTCATCGTCAGTTTCTGGCAGATCTTCGAACTGACTAAGATAGGTTTCATCGTACCTTGTCGCCAGTTTCGATATCTGCAGTGGAGAAGCGAAGTGAATTTCAGGCTTGGACATATCGACCGAGCGGTGGCTTCCAGCCCATGGATATAGATTTCCCAACCACATTCGGTGCCACTGGCATATCACGTTCCAATTCAACTCTTGCGGAAAGTGCCCGAATACATATGCGTAGAGGTCCTGGAGCAGTTCTGTTTCTGCGACGTTAATCTCGTTAATGCCAGATATATGAGCTTTATTTGCCAGAACCTTGCCGTCGGAACTTGGTTCGTACTCCCCCTCACTTCCGATTACGTCGTAACGTCCCATCGTGTCAGCTTCCGTTTGATTGATGTTGGTAGAGGGTATCAAAGATTATTGTGAATAGCCTTGATACATCCCCCCATGAACGCCTTCGCCCGTGGGACGGGCTCCTACAGAGTTGGGTTCCGCGTACGTGTAGGAGCGCATCCCATGCGCGGAAGTTGCAATTGGCGCGTGTTTTCCGGAGATGCCAGGTAGTCTACGTCAGGCAATCCAGCGGTCGTACGCAAAATAGCAGCCCCAGAATGCCAATATGCCGAACATCCAGATCAGTACCAGGATAAGACTGATGTACAGAACTTTGGCGTAAGTAATGAGCCACGAGGGAACGTCTCGATATGCGTCGGTCAGGCCACGCACTCTCCCTGATGACGGCGAAGCCAGCAAACGAATAAACATTACGTTACGGATCAGATTTGAAGGAAAACCTGAAAATATGATGACCTCTGCCGAGCGGAAATATGGCGGGCAAAAATATTTTTCCAGAAAGGCCTTCGGCGTAGCTAGCAGGAAGCCGACCGATATCATTGTCCATATCCAGAATGCTGCAAACGAATACATCATAAGGAGGAAAGCTTGCTCCATCATCACCTGCGACATACTGCACCGACTCCTGCGCCCGAAACAAAATCTACCTTGGTCCCTATAAGATCAACTCAATGATATCCGCAACCCGTCGTTTGTATTCATTAAATCCAAAACCGGCATCGTAAAATTGGGCAAGTATGTATGAGAGTGTGTCGCCCGGTTCCACCCGGTATTCGAGGTATTTGATAGGTTCTTGTGTTGTGGACACGTACAAATCCTTTTGTTCGGGGGTTGGGGCGTGACTATACATTACCGAGGAATATTCGCGAATAGCCTCCGGCTGATTTGCTCCCACAATTAATACAGAACTGACTCGAGCAAATTTCGTGCATAGCCAGGCACGCTGACTGAGGCGCTCCTACTCGAAGAAAACCCCCAAGGCACAGGTCGGGGATATGATCCCCTCCTACAACTATGGGATTTGTGAAGAGCTCCCGGCTGATTCGCTCGCACTGTGAGATACACCGATCGCGCAAGCTTCGCGTTGCGCTCCTACAGAAGCGGATATCTGGCATGGGGTCGGGAAGACGCTTCCCTCCTACAACAGAAATAAGAGTGCAGCACCCGCTATGCCATCAGGTTTACAGGTTGCGATTCAGCGCTTCCTGCAGTCGTTTTCGGTAGGCGGCTTTGAGGTCTTCGGGTGCAGTAATGATGACGTTGGGTGCATAAGAGAGCATGTCTCTGAGTAATTCACGCTGGTCGTTGTACGGGAGGCTGAGGTGGTATTCGTCGCCTTTCCACTGGCCTTTAGCATCGGGGTGCCATTGTTGTTGGGCGACGAGGTGGGCGGCACCGGGCATAAAGATGAGCTCTGCGGTGTGCTGTTCGCCGCCAGAGAAGATGCCATAGCTGTTATGGAAGTGGTCGTTGAGTTCGCTCTGTTCAAACTCTTTTGCACTTTCGCTGGTTTGGTACGCACTGTTAATGCGGCTGAGCATAAAAGTGCGCAGTTGCTTGCGTTTGTGGCACCAGGCGTCGAGGTACCAGTGGTCTCGGTAGTAAACCAGCGTTTGTGGGCTGACGTTACGCTCACTCAGGCTTTGATCACTGGCGACGTAATGGATATGCAGTTGTTTTCGCGCGAACAGTGCGTCACTGACTTGTTGGTAGATGTTCTGGTTTACCGGACGGCGCGTGGCACTGAGGATGCGGATGCGTTGTGTCAGTTCGCTAAGGTCAACACCGCGCTCTTCTGTAAGCCGCGAGACCTGCTCATGGATGCGGTTCAGTTCGCCGCTGCCCTGCCCGGGGTTCAGGTCATTAAGTATGTTAAGGACGATGGCCAAGCCACGAAGTTCGGTCGCGGTAAGTTGCAGGCCCGGCAGTTCGAAGCTTTGCTCCGGTGTTTTACGATAGCGGTAGGTGCGGCTGTCGGTGTCGTATTCCAGCGGTGCGTTGTAGTCGCTTTTAAGTTGTTGCAATGCACTTTGTAGCTCGGCCGGGCCAACGCCGGTTTCTGCGGCGAGCATCATGGTGTTTAGGCCCGTTGTCTGTTCAGAGAACAGGCGGTGAAGTCGCTGAATCAGGTCGCTGTTGGCCATATTGGTTCTTTGTTCCGCTTTTTGGGTTTTCGTGGTTGCAATACACACCATCGGCCCATACCTTACTTGATATTGAGAAACATCAGAAGGAAGCCCCTGCAATGATTAAAGTGATTATCGAGCGTGAGATTGCCGCAGATATGGAAACGACATATGAAGCTGCGGTTAAGAACACCTTGCGTGCGATTCTCGAAGCGCCGGGTTATGTGTCAGGTGCCAGCTATAAAGATGTGAAGAAAGAGAACCGTCGGATGATTATCACTAACTGGACGAGTGTTGAAGCCTGGCAGGCATGGGCGAAGTCGCCAGAGCGTGCCAGTGTGATTGCGTCGATTCAGCCGATTCTGGAAACGCAGGAGAAGATCACAATTCTTACGGCGTGATGTGCAGAAGTATGGGGTTCGTTCGCGAATAGCCTTCGGCTGATTCGCTCCCACAACCAACACCGACCGGCTCACGCACAGGTCGGGGATGTGATCCCCGCCTACAGGCAGCGTTTTACAAAGTCGGCGACGTGCTTTGCGGTTGCTTGAAGGTGGGCATCATGGGTATAACCGGATGCCTTTCTTGGTTTCAGGTCGTGGTTTCCGTCTTCGAGCCAGACCAGTTCGAGTGTTTTGTCTAACCCGTAACCCGATACTTCTTCTTTTGTCCCCATCGCATCGCGTGTGCCCTGCGCAATGAGCGTCGGTGTTTTGAGTGCTAACAGGTGTTCTGTTCTCAGGTTGTCCGGTTTTCCTGGCGGGTGGAATGGATAACCCAATGCGACGCAGCCTTGCACCTGTGTAGGCACATCATTGCCGTTGGCAAGCATGCTGGCGATACGCCCACCCATGCTTTTACCACCAATGACGCATGGAGTATCCAGCTCTTCAACAAGTTCTGCGTAAGCATCAATAAGTTTTGGAGCGCGGTCTGGTGGTCGTTTCTTGCCATCTTGCGCGCGCTTAATCATGTATGGGAAGTTAAACCGCATCACGCGAATACCGTGCGCCGCGATCTTACCGGCCATGTCAGCCATGAATTCACTTGATAGATCCGCACCTGCGCCATGCGCCAGGATCAGTGTTGGCTGGCCCTCTTTCCCATCAACGACGAAGGAGTCGAGCATTTCCTGAGTCTGTTCACTGGCCATATGGTGCTCCTCTTCTACTCTTTGGCCTACACCTCAAGAGTTTCGTTATTTGTGGTTCTGGTTGCGCGTATTCTGGCTCTGGGACGTTCTGCGTCAAGGCTTGAGCTGGGTCAATACTCCTGTTTACGACAGTAATACCATGCAGGGGCTGCAATTGGGCTGCACAGGTGCGGTAAAATTGGAGTATGCGCAGGTTGAGTCTGGGTTTTATGTCCTGGCGAGGCACGTAGAACTGTCAGATTTTCAATCGAATATCAATACGACTGATTCTCATTTGATTATCATTCGTGTAAAAACTGCCCTAAGCCGCTGTATTTATGGCACTTTTTTTACATGGATTATTTGCAAATGGGGAGTCCAGCGACGATAATTGCGCCGATTTTTTAACCCTCTAACCCTCGCTGTTTAATGGAATCTGATCATGAGCACAGCATTTGACCATCCAGAATACAACTACAAGGTGGTAAGACAGTTTGCCATCATGACTGTTGTCTGGGGTGTTGTTGGCATGGCAGTCGGTGTACTCATCGCTGCTCAGCTGGCATGGCCTCAACTGAACTTCGATACCCCTTGGTTCTCTTTCGGACGTCTGCGTCCTCTTCACACCAATGCGGTGATTTTCGCCTTCGGCGGCTGCGCTCTGTTCGCAACCTCCTATTACATTGTTCAGCGCACATGTCGTACCCGTCTGTTCTCAGACACTCTGGCAAGCTTCACCTTCTGGGGCTGGCAGGCAGTGATCGTTGCAGCAGCCATCACTCTGCCTATGGGTCTGACCTCTACTAAAGAGTACGCAGAGCTGGAATGGCCAATCGACATCCTGGTAACTCTGGTCTGGGTTTCTTATGTGATTAACTTCCTTGGCACGCTGGCTATCCGTAAAGAAAGCCACATCTACGTTGCTAACTGGTTCTTCGCTGCATTCATGATCATGATTGCGATCCTGTACGTGGGTAACAACCTGGCAGTGCCTGTGTCACTGACCAAGTCATACTCTGTATGGGCTGGTACCGTAGACGCCATGATTCAATGGTGGTGGGGCCACAACGCGGTAGGTTTCTTCCTGACTGCAGGCTTCCTGGGTATCATGTACTACTTCGTGCCTAAGCAGGCGGGTCGTCCGGTTTACTCTTACCGTCTGTCGATCGTTCACTTCTGGGCACTGATTTCTATCTACGTTTGGGCTGGTGCTCACCACCTGCACTACTCTGCTCTGCCAGACTGGGCTCAGACTTCAGGTATGGTTATGTCTCTGATCCTGCTGGCTCCTTCGTGGGGTGGTATGATCAACGGTATGATGACGCTGTCAGGCGCATGGCACAAACTGCGTACTGACCCTATCCTGCGCTTCCTGGTTGTCTCTCTGTCTTTCTACGGTATGTCTACCTTTGAAGGCCCGATGATGTCGATCAAGACGGTAAACGCGCTGTCTCACAACACTGACTGGACTATCGGCCACGTACACTCAGGCGCTCTGGGTTGGGTTGCTATGGTATCTATCGGTGCTCTGTATCACCTGATTCCTATCATGTTCGGTCGTAAGGCTGGTCAGATGTACTCTATCGGCCTGATCAATGTTCACTTCTGGCTGGCGACCATCGGTACTGTTCTGTACATCGCAGCAATGTGGGTGAACGGCATCATGCAAGGTCTGATGTGGCGTGCAGTGAACGAAGACGGTTCTCTGACCTACAGCTTCGTTGAATCTGTTGAAGCTTCTCATGGCGGTTACGTGGTTCGTGTACTGGGCGGTGCTTTCTTCCTGACTGGTATGCTGATCATGCTGTTCAACGTTTACATGACCACCCGCGAAGCTAAGAAAGAAGCCGCGGTTGCAGCACACGCTTAAGGAGTCTGGTAAATGATTAAGCACGAGAATATTGAAAAGAACTTACCGCTCATGGTGGTGCTGATTGTTATCGCACTGAGCTGGGCGGGTCTCGCTGAGATTGTTCCACTCTTCTTTGATAAGAACACTCAACAACCTGCTGAAGGCCTGAAGCCGCTGACTGCACTTCAGGTTGAAGGCCGTGACATCTACATGCGTGAAGGTTGCGCGGTATGTCACACCCAGATGGTTCGTCCGTTCCGCGCAGAAACTGAGCGTTATGGTCCTCCGTCTACTTCAGGTGAACACGTTTACGAGCACCCATTCCTGTGGGGTTCTAAGCGTACTGGTCCTGATCTGGCCCGTGTGGGTGGTCGTTACTCTGATGAGTGGCACCGTGCGCACTTGTACAACCCGCGTGACGTTGTACCTGAGTCTGTAATGCCATCTTACCCATGGTTGTTTGAAGACAAGGTTGACGGTCGTGATACACCTAACAAGCTGAAAGCTCTGCGTATGGTCGGCGTACCGTACACAGACGAAGACATTGAAGGTGCAAAAGACGCGGTTGACGGTGTCACCGAAATCGAAGCTCTGGTTGCTTACCTTCAGCAGCTGGGCACAGTCGTCACTAAACGGTAACCCTATGGATATTAACGACGTTCGCGGCCTTGGATCAGTATTCGCTCTGATCGCTTTCATGGGCATCATCTGGTGGGCTTACGGTTCAAGCCGTAAGCAGCGCTTCAAGGATGACGGCGATATCCCTTTCCGGGATAACACAGAAATGCCCGCGGACGACGATAAAGATCGGAGTAAATAATTATGTTGAGCTCATTTTGGAGTTTCTGGGTCCAGGCGATTGTCATCGGGTCCATGATTGCCTGCGGTATCCTGATCGTTTACACCAGTAAAGGTCAGAAGAAAGAAGAAACAGACGAAACTACCGGCCACTCTTACGACGGTATTGAAGAACTGGACAACCCACTGCCACGTTGGTGGGTAGGTATGTTCTGGGCAACCATCGTATTCGGTTTCGGTTACATCGGTATCTATGGCCTGGCGAACTTCGACGGTATCGGTACCGTTAAAGTTGACGGCGAAGACGTTACCTGGACACAGACTAACCAGTGGAAAGCCGAAGTTCAGGCGTTCGATGAGAAGATCGCACCTCTGTACGAAGGCTATCTGGCAACGCCCATCGCTGAGCTTGCTCAGAACGAAGAAGCAATGCAGACCGGTGGTCGCCTGTTCAAGAGCTACTGCGCGGTATGCCACGGCTCTAACGCTATGGGTGCACAAGGCTTCCCCAACCTGACAGACCACGATTGGCTGTACGGTGGTGAACCTGCACAGATCAAGCAAACCATTATGTATGGTCGTCAGGCGGCGATGCCTGCATGGGAAGCCGCTCTGGGTGAGCAAGGCACCAAAGACATGGCTCAGTACGTCCGTAGCCTGTCAGGTCTTGAGCACGATGCAGACGCTGCTGCGAAAGCCAAGCCACAGTACGACATGCTGTGTGTTGCTTGTCACGGTGCAGACGGTAAAGGTAACCAACTCGTTGGTGCACCTAACCTGACTGATGAAATCTGGCTCTATGGTGGTTCTACCAAGCAGATCGAAACTACTCTCCGCTACGGTCGAGCCGGCAGAATGCCAGCTCAGGCTGAGATCCTCGGCGAAGAGAAAGTTCACGTTCTGTCTGCGTACGTCTACTCTCTGTCGCAAGACAAGTAATCAAGCGGGGGCTCCGCTCCCCTCTTGAGCTAGAGCAAGAAAACAATAAAAAGCGGCCCACGGGCCGCTTTTTTTATCCCGACCAACGACCAAAAACTATATAATCAACTCGTTATATAAGAGTTGTCTAAAACGAGAATCAGCGTCACTGATTCCGAACTCACCCCAGCAACAAGGTGATCAGTAGTTATGAGTAAAATCCCGGTCAAAGACGTCACCCCGCCCAGCAAAAAATCTGACAAAGCCTCAGACACCGTCAACCTGTATCAGAAGCGCGAAAAAATCTACGTCCGCGAAGTTGAAGGCTTCTTTCAGAAGCTCCGCACCTGGTCTTTATGGGCGCTGATGCTGGGGTACTTTGGTACGGCCTGGATCAATATTGGTGACCGTCAGGCGGTACTGTTTGATCTTCCGGCACGTCAATTCCACATCTTCAACGTCACCTTCTGGCCTCAGGATTTCATGCTGCTGTCCTGGGCGCTGATTATCTGTGCCTTTGGCCTGTTTACGATTACCAATTTTGCCGGACGGATCTGGTGCGGGTACACCTGCCCGCAGTCGGCGTGGTCCTTTATTTTTATGTGGATCGAAGAACGCGCTGAAGGTACCCGCAACCAGCGGATGAAGCTGGATAAAGCGCCGATGTCGGCAGAGAAACTGCGTAAAAAGAGTATTAAGCACATCGCCTGGCTGGTTGTTGCTTTCTGGACAGGGGTCACCTTCGTTGGTTACTTCACTCCGATTCGTGAGCTGGTTGTCGATATTTTCACCTTCGGAGACGTCGGTGCCTGGGCCATGTTCTGGATCGGCTTTTTTACGGTTGCTACTTATCTGAACGCTGGCTGGATGCGCGAGCAGGTCTGCATCTATATGTGCCCATACGCCCGCTTCCAGTCGGTTATGTACGATAACGACACCCTCGCCGTATCTTACGATTACAACCGTGGCGAACCTCGTGGCAAACGCAGTAAAAAAGCGAAAGCAGATGGCGACACACAACAACTCGGCGACTGTGTCGACTGCTCAATGTGTGTTCAGGTATGTCCAACCGGTATTGATATCCGCGATGGCCTGCAATACCAGTGCATTGGCTGTGCGCTGTGTATCGACGCCTGTGATGACATCATGGAAAAACTCGATAAGCCTAAAGGTCTGATCCGCTATACCACAGAGAACGAGCTTGAAGGCAAGAAAACTCATATTCTTCGCCCTCGCCTGTTTGGCTACGCCGGCGCCATGATCCTGATGATGGCTGGCCTGGGCTATGCCATCCTCGACCGCACACCGTTTGAGCTGGATATCGAACGCGATCGTGGTCGCCTCTATCAGGTCACAGTGAACGATACGATTCAGAATGCCTATACCCTGAAGATGATGAATATGTCTCAGGAGTCACACACCTATATTCTGAGCGTCGACGGTCTTGATGGTATCAGACTGCTTGGTGACACTGAGTATCAACTCAGCGTTAATGAGCTGAAAGAGACCACCATCAACCTTGAAATCGACCCGGATGAGGTGAAAACCTCCGCCAGTAAAACGGACATTGAGTTCGTCATCGTCAACAAAGATACAGGTGAAGAAGTGACCCGGGAAGAAAGCCGTTTTATCGCTCCAAGAGCGATCTGAACGTCATATAACTTCCTGACACAGAAGCACTGGAGCCCCATCGCCCAAGTAGTTACACTTGGGCGATTTTTCATTTTTCCCCGGATACCTTGCATGACTAGCGAAAAGACGACCCCTTGGTACAAAGAACCCATGATGCTGCTTGTCATCGGCGTACCGCTCGCCGCTGTAGTATGGGGCTTCATCATGTTGTCACTCGCACTCGACACCAAAGACTCGCTCGTGAGCAACAGTTACTACAAGGATGGCATGAGCTATACGCAGGATCTGCGGTTTCATGAGGGCGCCCGTCGCCTCAATGTTCAGGCAGACCTGACCTTCACCGAAGATGAAATCATCGTAAACGCGACATCCATTGCGGATGAAGACCCTGGCTCTCTGCAGCTTCAGTTGATTCATCCAACACTTGAAGATCGTGACCTTACTCTGTTTCTGCAGCGTACTCCGGGTGGTCAGTACGTTGCCGCCAATGAGCTGGAGCTGCCGCAGAAGCGCGTTATCTGGCTGACCAGCCCGGATCAGGAGTGGCGCGTTACAGCGCGTACAGTCATCGAAAACGGTAAGAAGATTCAGACAGTCACTCAATGACGCAAAGCCTCCGTACGCCCTGCTTTCACTGCGGTGAACCGCTGAAAGCAGGCCAGCAGTGGACGGCCATCATCGATGGCAAAGAAGAACCCATGTGCTGCCCAGGCTGTAAAGCCGTGGCCGAAACCATCGTTGCTTCTGGTCTCAAAGATTACTACCGCCACCGCACAGAACTCCCACAGATATCGCCTGCAAACGAAGACGACGAGGTCCTGACCGCTCGCGAGTCTCTCAGTCTGTATGACAGCGAAGCCTTGCAGAAGCAGTTTGTTGCAACGCAGGGAGAGCAGAAAGAAGCGACGCTGATTATCGACGGAATCAGTTGTGCTGCCTGTGCCTGGTTGATTGAGCACAGAGTTAATCAACTCAAAGGTGTCGAACGGGCGACACTGAATCTCTCGAACCACCGACTCGTCGTTGCGTGGAATAATACCGACATCGCACTATCCCAGATATTCGAAGCCATCTATCGCCTCGGCTACAAAGCCGCACCGTTTTCATCAACGGAAGACGACGCGCAGCGCGAGCGTGAGGGTAAGAAAGCGATCCGGCGGCTCGCCGTCGCCGGTATCGGCATGATGCAGGTGATGATGCTTGCGGTGCCCCTGTATGCTGGCATGGCAGAGCAGTACGAAGTATTTATGCGCTTCGCGTCAATGATTCTGACCTTACCAGTCGTGTTATACAGCGCCCGACCTTTCTTTGATGCGGCAATACGCGATTTGAAGACACGCCATCTGACCATGGATGTACCTGTGTCACTGGCAATTATTCTCGCCTTCTGCGCCAGTATCTGGAGCACGTTCAACCAGGGCGTCGAAGTTTATTTCGACTCTGTCTGTATGTTCACTTTCCTGCTGCTGCTCGGGCGTTTTCTGGAAATGCGCGCCCGCCATCGAATGGGCAAAGCAGGCAACAACCTGATGACACTTCTGCCGAATGTAGCGCTGAAACAAACGCAGGACGGTGAAGAAATCATCGCCGCAGGTGACATTTCAACCGGCGACCGTTTGTTGCTGAAACCCGGGTATCCAGTCCCAGCCGATGGCGTTGTGGTTGAAGGTCAGAGCACGGTCGACGAATCAGCACTGACGGGCGAATACATGCCGCTGAACAAGCAAGCCGGCGACACGTTGATCGGCGGCACCATGAACGTCGAAAGCCCGCTCATTATGGAAGTCACAGCCACCGGTGCCGATGCGCAGCTATCGACCATCGTTCGCCTGATGGATCGCGCGCAGCAGGAAAAGCCCAAAGTCGCTCTTATTGCCGATAGCATTGCCAGCCGGTTCGTTGCGGCGGTTCTGATTATCTCCGCGTCGGTGTTCAGCTACTGGATGTTTCAGGGCAACGACCACGCCTTCTTTATCGCACTCTCTGTTCTCGTCGTCACCTGCCCATGTGCCCTGTCACTTGCTACGCCAACCACTCTGACAGCGGCAACAACGGCGCTGCGCGAACGCGGCTTATTAATCAGTAAAGGTCATGTTCTGGAAACCCTGCAGTCAGTGAACCGCGTGGTGTTCGATAAAACAGGCACCCTGACTCTGGGGCACCTGACACTGACGGAAGTCCGCCCTGTTGCGGGCGGTATAGAAAACAGCCTGGAGCTGGATCAGGATACTCTGGCCTCGGTAGTTGCATCGCTTGAACAGCACGCCAGCCACCCGATTGCGAAAGCCTTCCGTCACTACCCGGTGCTTGCTACCGAAGACATTCAGCACCACCCGAGTCAGGGCGTCAGTGGTCAGGTTAATGGCTACAGGTTCCGTTTCGGCCGCCCGGATTTCGTCTGGCCAGAGGGGATTCTGCCGCCAGATAGCGCATCGGGACAGTGGTTATTGCTTGCCGATGATAAGCAACCGTTGGCCTGGTTCCTCCTCAATGACACAGTGCGTCGCAGCGCAGGTCCGTTAATTGAAACATTAAAAACCCGCGGTATTGAAGTCGCACTGCTGACCGGCGATCCTTCAAGGTCAGCGACTCTCGTCGCTGACGAACTCGGTATTTCAGACGTGCGCAATGGCCTCAGCCCAGAGGATAAGCTTGCCATCGTGCGCGAGTGGCAAAAACAGGGCGATACCGTTCTTATGGTAGGAGATGGTATTAATGACGTTCCGGTGCTGGCGGGCGCGGATGTCTCGCTGGCTGTGAATGAAGCTACAGATCTGGCGAAAACCAATGCAGACACCCTGCTGACGAATGGTCGCCTTGAAGTCATTGCTGATGCGTTATCAGTCTCCCACAAAACCCGCAATGTCATTCGTCAGAACATCGGTTGGGCGTTACTATACAACCTGATAGCGTTACCACTTGCGGCGGCCGGTATGGTGCCGCCCTGGGCCGCGGCCATTGGCATGTCATTCAGCTCACTACTTGTTGTTCTGAATGCCCTGCGACTGACTCGTCGTCCACCTGCACTTACTGCTGAGAGCTGACCATGGATATTATTTACGTACTGGTTCCCCTGTCGATTGCCCTGCTCGCCATTGCCGTTGCCATCTTTTTCTGGGCTGTGAAAGGCGGCCAGTTTGATGACCTGGATTCGCCCGCGCACAAGATTCTGTTCGATGATGATGAGTACCTGAACGAGCGCCGCGAAGATAGCGTTGAGACCAATTCAGACGCGGATTCAGAGTCAGACGGCGAGCCCAGAAAATCCAAGAATGACTGAACCCTTATCCCTCCTTACCGCCCTGCTACTTGGCTTATTTGGTGCCAGCCACTGCCTGGTTATGTGTGGTGGAGTTGCCGCGGCAGCAGGACAGCTGGACACCCAGCACAGAGTCCGGGCTTCACTGCTGTTCAATTTTGGCCGCATTACCAGCTATACCCTTGCAGGCCTGATTGTTGGCAGTCTCGGACTTTGGCTGTCGAGCCTGCACGAAGCTCTGATGATCACACTACGTTCAATCGCAGGCGTTATGCTCATATTAATGGGTCTCTACGTCGCGCGCTGGGCGCTGTGGCTCACGCGCATTGAGCAACTTGGCCAACTGTTCTGGCGCAGGATTCAACCCCACGCTCAGAAGCGGCTGGGCCGTTCAGATCCGGCCAGCCAGTGGCTTCTCGGTATGTTGTGGGGTTGGTTGCCCTGTGGGCTGATATACAGCACTCTGAGCTGGGTAGCAGCTAACGGTCAGCCTGCGATGGGCGCTCTGACTATGTTTGTCTTTGGTCTCGGAACCTTTCCCGCTATTTTATCCGCTGGGCTGGCCTCGGCATCCGTGATGAATATTATTCGGCATCAGTGGGCGCGAAATATTGCGGGCCTATTATTGATCGGTTATGGTTGCTGGACTCTGGCTTCCGTGTGGCAACCTGCCATGTTCGCAGCCGCTTGATCTAAAGTATTAGAGATCGTTCTTGCCTATGAAAACGTCAGTTAATGCTCCTCTGCGTGGAGCTCAGCCTCATTGTCAGACCTGTTCACTGAATGCTCTTTGTCTGCCTCTTTCCCTGACCGAAAGTGATATGGAGCGTCTGGACGACATCATCCGTCGTGGTCGCCCGATCCAGAAAGGCCAACTGCTGTTTCAGCAAGGTACAGAATTTCAGTCTGTATTCGCGGTTCGTACGGGCGCACTGAAGACCTACACCCTGGCAAGTAATGGCGAAGAGCAGATCACAGGTTTTCACCTGGCCAGCGAGCTGATCGGATTGTCTGGCTACAACGCAGGCACGTATCCGCTGACGGCAAAAGCCCTCGAAACCACAACAGTATGTGAAATTCCGTTGCAGCAGCTTGAACAACTGGCGGATGAGCTACCTGATTTGCGTCGTCAGCTGATGACCACCATGGGCAATGAAATCCGGCACGATCAGAACATGATGCTGCTTCTCAGCAAGAAGAATGCAGAAGAACGCGTTGCCTCTTTCCTACTGGATATTTCGCAACGTTATCAGCGTCGTGGTTTCTCAGCGACTCACTTCCGCCTGCCAATGTCACGTGTCGACATCAGTAACTACCTGGGCCTGGCGGTAGAAACCATCAGCCGAGTGTTCACACGCTTCCAGAAAAATGAACTGATCGAAACACAAGGCAAAGAGATTATCCTGAAAGACAGCGACACCTTGTTTGATCTCGCCGGACTTACACGCGCCAACGATGAGTGTCTGCATCAGGCAGAAAGCTGATTTAAATTTTGGCTTTTAGCATCCTAATGAGCACACGGACCGTGCTCATCCTCTTTTCGCTCGCTATATCAGACATTGGTCACAGTGCGCAAATATTTGCTTCCCCCTGAGACCTGCATCACTATGCTTCACGTACTGGGCAGTACTATTGAGTAAACATCTGATAACAGGCGCTGCCTGTACCGGCAGTTATTCAGGTACGCTTATTGCTCCTGATATTGAGACTGCCAAAATTACACCCTCTGGAGTTTCTGATGGGTATAGATGCTGATGATTTCCGGACGTACGTTATTCGTCCAACACTGCAGAAACTGGACGCTAACAGTGCCGACGCAGAGCTTTTACTGCTGGGTACTGCAGCCATTGAGTCTGAGCTGGGCTCATTCCTGAAAACAGAGGGGCAACGCACCTCGGGTATTTACCGGCTGCATGGCCTGACGCACCGGCATATCTGGGATGACTATCTTGCAGATCGGCCAGAACTGGCCAGTAAAGTGCGAGGCATTGCCAGCCAACGGGAATTCCTGGAGAACCCGCACGCTGAACTAACAACAAACCTCGCCTATGCGACCGCTGTTACCTGGCTCGCCTACGTTCGCCACCCTCAGTTCACCCTGCCCCGTGGCGCCAGTGTGGTGCATCTGGCAACGCTCTGGAAAAACTGTTATCACACCCGTGACGACCTGAGCGTACAGGACTTCGTGCAACGCTATGAAGAACTGGTTGAATCCAGTGACGCTGTGGCCTGATGTTTATATAAGCACCGCATTCTGATATAAAGCGCACCCTACGCATGGGGTGTTGTATGTCTGAATTGAACGTGTCTGAATCTGCTGTTTCACAACCTGAAGAAGGCTATCAGCCTGAGATCTTCGATCCAGCGGCCGCTGAGCTATCTGCAGAAGCTACTGAAGCTGCAGCCAATCAAGCTGAACGCAAATCCAGAACCGAATTCAACAAGCTCCAGAAGCGCCTTCGTCGTAACGTCGGCAAAGCCATCGAAGATTACCGGATGATTGAAGACGGTGACAAAATCATGGTGTGTCTGTCGGGTGGCAAAGACTCTTACACCATGCTGGAAATTCTGATGAGCCTGCAAAAGAGCGCGCCCGTCAACTTCGAGCTGATCGCCGTCAATATGGATCAGAAACAGCCAGGCTTCCCTGAGCATATCCTACCGGCTTACCTTGAACAGGTGGGCGTGCCCTACCATATCATCGAGAAAGACACCTACAGCGTCGTTAAAGAGATCATCCCTGAAGGAAAAACCACCTGCGGGCTATGCTCACGCCTGCGCCGCGGTACTCTGTATGGCTATGCAGAATCGATTGGCGCCAACAAGATTGCATTGGGTCATCACCGTGACGACATCATCGAAACTCTATTTCTGAATATGTTCCACGGCGGCAAGCTCAAGGCCATGCCGCCCAAGCTGCTCAGCGACGACAAAAAGCACGTTCTCATTCGTCCTCTGGCGTATTGCAAAGAAAAAGACATTGAGAAGTTTGCCATCGAGAAAGAATTCCCGATCATTCCCTGCAATCTGTGCGGTTCTCAAGAGAACCTGCAGCGTCAGAACATCAAAGGAATGCTGGCTCAGTGGGAGAAAGAACAACCAGGACGCAGTGAAAACATCTTTGCCGCTGTCTGTAACGTTGCGCCATCACAGCTGGGCGATCGCGAACTGTGGAACTTCGAAGGTCTGCAGGACGAACAGGATAAGAGCCACCTGGGTACCCGCATTGACCTTCTGGCGTCGGACGACTGACCCCGCTCAGACTCCGCCGCCAAGCATACGCGTAATATTGACCTGCATGTCGCCGGGCCCCCGGAGCAGCAGGTCGAATTCGTAACGTCGCTCATTCATCATATCTTCCGCCATCGCCTTGAGGCGACAAGCATCCCGCGCCAGGGTCGGCTGCGGCATTTCAATTCTGACCAGATAGTCTTTTTCAAGCGGCTCTACGGCCAGCGTTGATACCGCCGCTGTCGGGGCGCCTGCAATTCCTTTCCGTAGCCATTGTACGAACAGCCCGTGACTGCCATCGTCGTTCATCTTTCGAATCAGACGGATATACCCTTCAGCGTCTTCCGATTTCCATGGGCAAACCTGAGTCACAGCATCGACCCAGACCGGCATCACATAGGCTTCTGACAGCGCATCTTTAGTATCTTGGTTTGAATCTGAACCGTGATCCGCGTGATTATCGGCCAGAGCCAGGGCCGGTATAGCGAGCAGCGTAAGCAGCCATCGTTGCATCATCATGCACCTCCTTTGCTCAAGACTAGTTCATACCTGCCCGTGCGTCATATTCCCGCACGGGGATCACTTACGAAAACTCGGGTGTCGGCCGCTTATCCCAGTGAGGTCGCTCGTACTGTACTTTAGCAATAAAGTACGTCGTTTCTCCTTTAGGAAGACGCACGGTCACCTCATCATCAACGAACTTACCAATTAAGCCACGTGCCAGTGGCGCATCAACGCTAATGTACCCATGCGGTAAGTCGATCTCATCTTCCCCGACAATCCGGTAACGCAGGATCTCACCGTCTTCGTCTTCAAGTTCAATCCAGGCACCAAAAAACACTTTATCGAGATCTGCCGGCGGACGATCGACCACGGTGACTGCCTCAATGCGCTTGCCGAGAAACCTGAGACGACCATCTATCTGTCTGAGGCGCTTTTTCCCGTAAATGTATTCAGCGTTCTCGGAACGGTCTCCGAGCTTAGCCGCGTCAGAGACCTCCTGAGTTACCTTCGGGCGTTCGCGGCGCCATAAAAAATCGTGCTCGTCTTCAAGAGCTTTCAGCCCGCCCGGTGTAATCAGGTGTGCCCGGCGCGGCAGCGGCTTTTTATTTTCGGTCATCGTATTGCAACATCTGGTCAGTAGTTTGAGCGCACACACTACTTGCACGCGCCCTTGAGGCTTTTCTAAAGCATAACTAATGATCCGACGCAGTGTAACTCTTGTCGGCGGCGTCCTTCTGATCGTTGCCGGGCTACTCGTTCTACCATTGCCTGTACCCGTTGGTTTACTGATGATCATCCTTGGCGTTTCGCTGCTCGTGCCGGCAATCCCCGCACTTGCACGCTATCTGAAGCGCATTCGCCGACGCTACCCCATTACCTCTCAGCGTCTGAATCACATCAGTCCACGACTGCCCGGGTTCGTCCGGCGCGTGATTGAAGAAACCGACCCGGATAGAAGAAGCTGACCGCGCCTCTCTGTGCTAACTTGTGTGCATGGAAGAAGACACTCTCAATCTGGTCACCGATCTTTTAGCGACTTACCTTGCCGATGGACACCGGTGCCCGGAATACGAACTGATCCGGTGGTTACAGGCCCCAGAGCAAGGCATATTTCGTGAAGATGCCCTGAGCGATTCTATGACTCTGTTCCAGGCTAACTTCATCGTCATGCATGCCCTGTATCGATTGCGAAATCGTTGGCTTGAGGATGCGCGGGGTTACCTTCAGATCAGTGCACTGGATATAGGACTCGTTCCTTTAAAAACTGACAGCGGGAGCGACCTGCCCGACCAACACGATGCACTCGCTGAGTATTATCTCGATCTGAACAATCTGGATACAGATCAGGCCAGCGTCGACGCCCTGTTGAACGATTTCTGGCAGCGCATGGTCATACCAGAACATTACGACAATGATCTGGCAGTACTTGAGCTGACGCCTCCGGTAGATCTCAGTACCATCCGACAGCAATACCGACGGCTGGCGAGTCAGCATCATCCAGACAAAGGCGGCGACGCAGAGGCCTTCCGCAAAGTCAGCTCCGCCTATCAACGATTACGCTATCGGCACGGCTAACAGCTGACCACGATAGAAGCTATTACGAATAGAGAGCCAACTCTGAGGACTATATGACGCACCGATTGATCTTTGCTGTATTCATTCTAA
>MDSV01216119.1_pt1 | contig 24995 bp, 37 predicted proteins | sample 810851 | NCBI WGS metagenome assembly MDSV01 (sample SAMN05326640, study PRJNA326480) | marine metagenome | isolation source: seawater | place: Atlantic Ocean: North East | collected 2012
ATCTGATAATGAAAGTGATCAAGATGAAACAAAAGATTTAAGAAGAAATGTTTTTAATTTACCAAACATTGATCCACATGCTAATACAGAAGAGTATGAAATACTTGAAAAGCAATCAGTGCTTATGGACATGGAAAGACTAAAACTTCAAGGAATAAAACTATCGAAAGAATGGACGATTCATGATCGATTAGATGATATGCAATTTGAAGTTAGACGTCATACTTTACACATAGATGAAATGAATAATATAAACATGATGAGAGATGGTATGAGACTTGCATGTTCTGGATTTGAAATGTTAAACACACATTTTGGTTTTCTAGAACTTGAAGGTTGGTCAACAGAAGTTTGCTCAGATATGGACAAATATGATAATGCTCTTGGACGCATTTATCGAAAATATTGGAGAAAATCTACAGCAAATAGTCCAGAAATGGAAATTGCAATGGGTCTTATTGGTTCACTTGGAATGTATCATTTCAAGAATAAGATGCAAAAAAAGATGTTTAATAAACCATCATTCAAACCAAGTGTGCCATCAATGCCAAAAATGCCAAGAGTACCGGAACGTATTGATGAAAACGATTCAGATTCTGACTCAGATGAGTCTGCACCACCCTAACTATTTTGATCTAGAATCTCTAACTCGTTGCGCTAAACTTTTTAATGCTATATCAGATGCTTGTGCTTGCGCTTCTTCATTTGATGTTATATTTTTATCAACTGCTGACTTCAATAAAATCATTTTCTTGACAATAGAAATGTTTTCTTCATCCTGTATAAAACTAGGATCAGTAATTTTTTTGAACATAACTTGATAATGATTTGAAAATTCTTCTAAATTCTTGCTATGATTTTTTACATAATTTTGAATTTCATCACATGTAGATTCAGACATAGATTTTGTCATTGCTACAATAGTATCTACACACACGTTTACTCTATTTGTTGGCCATGGTTCAAATATTGTGTCATATGTAGGTTGCATTACAACAGTATTTTCTTGCGATGATAATTCCTTTAATTTTTCTTCTGTAAAATAACCAACTGTTTTCTTCATTTTTATTTGAAAAAAAAAAAGTTTTGCAGTAATAAACGAACAATGAAAATACTTCTTTTACTTGTTTTAATAATGACAACAAATTCATACAGTTTAGATGATGAAGTAATTGAAGAATCATATAAAAATGTAAAATTAATTTACAATTTAGAATATTTAGACACTTGTCTTATTGATACAAATCCACTTACCATATTATTTGAACTTGATAACAAAAGTGAAGGAAGATTATCTATATGTGCATCAAGACCATGGAGATCAAATTCGTGGCATATTCAAGAATGTGAAAACATATGTAAAGAAGCTAAATTGGAAAATATAAATGAAATTGAAAGCACAATGTCAGATATGAATGATGCATACTAAATTATTCACAAATGATGAGCGTTTACCAATATTTTTATAAAAATCTACTTAAATGTCATAATATGTTGGTTTTTTTTTTCTTAGTATTAAAAAAATGGATTTTTTGCTAGGCAAGAAAAGGTGTAACAAAACTGAATATGATGCAGAAGGCAACGCTACTATAATAAAAAGAAATGTTAGTTGGATTTGCATAATTTTTGCGATTTTGTCTTGTATATCCGCATTCTTTCTAACACAAATGGCACTTATTGGAAGCCATCATCGCCGACAGGACAGATGGGATGTTATCATATTTATCATATTACATTGCGCTGGAAGTATTATTTTCTTGTCTCATTGTACAAGATGTGATTCATGGCCAGGATTTTGGAAATCAGTTATAGCAGGTTTTATTGCTAATGTAATAGGTATATACATACCTACGGCTTTTAGAGGTATACAAGATAATTTACCTTCTTCTGATTTACTTGAAGAGTCACCTGAAGAGCGACCTGAAAATCCACCTACAAATTCTCATAGAAATTCTCCTAGAAGGCCACCTACAAATCCTCCTAGAAGGCCTCCTATAAATCTTCCCTTTAACTCACCCGAAAACCCACCTACAAATTCTTCTGGAAGACCACCTACAAGATCATAACTAACGCGTACATTAAAAGACATAATCGTATTTTAAGTGTGCTATCATTGAATCTTTAACAGTTGACCTTTTTTAAAATTACATTTTCTATATGTTTGTTGTTAAATACATCTTCAATTAGTGTGTATATATCATCTATTATATGAATTATGATTGTATAATGGATGCCTTGAGGTTCACAAATTTTCTCTATTTTTTTTGCTAGTTTTTTAATATATGTCCAAACTATTGGATTTGGTGAATTATTTTGTTTTGTAATAATGTTGTTGTTTATATCAAAAGTAATATTGTAGATAATATTAGATGTATTGTAAGGAATAATTAAATTTGTATTATTATTGAACAAGTTTTGATATTTGTGATCAATAATGTATGTGATCATTGATCATAAATACTTTTTTATTTATTTATTTTACCGATAAAGAATATTTAAGATTGAGCCTATGAAACTCATGTATGGCATCCCGAATTTGAGAGGTCATTTCCATTCAAATATTTTCAGTGGGAATTTCGTTACAAATATATTTGAATTGATGCAAAAGTGTTGTATGAATATTTAAAAATGATATTAAAGTTTGTGAAAAAAATACTAAAATGATTTTGTTTATAATATTTAATGCAGAAAAAAGTAGAGCTTATAAATGAGTATGTAAATTTAATGTCTCCTTTAGTTTATAATGGTAGAATGTGTATGCTTATAGAAGGAAAACCTGTTCGAAGAAAAGAGCAAGAAAGTTTAGATGAAATAGTTTCAATAGCTAAAAAATTTAAGATGCATCGTAGTTTTAAAAAATCATTGTGTGGTATTCATGTTGTATTCGGTTCAGGAATCGATAAGTGTGAATATCCAATATATCAAATATATATTGATGCTTTATCTTATGATAATTATATGCATAGAATGATTATTATTTTAGTTTTATTATGTATAATGTTATTTTTAGCAAGGTACATTATTATAAAGAGTAATCCTCATGATTTTTGACATATTTATTATCTGTTTTGATCTGCGTAAGTATCAAATTTGTTTGTTGGTTTTTCGCGTATAAGTATTTCGGCTTCAATTGTGCGAGACATTTTTTTTGATGGTCTGTATTCAGGATAACTTTTATGACCGTACTTACCACGTGTGCCTTTAAATCCATTGCCTAACATTTTTCCATTATTTATTTTTGTAAATTTGCTTTTTATTTCACCATCCAGGTTTTCATAATTATATTGAGGTTTATTCTTAAATGTTCTGCAATATGCACCATGTCCAATATACTTTGCTTCTTGTCTGTATCCACCAACTTCACGACCGAGGTATCCATGTAACATATATCGGAATTGTATGAGTGATGCTAGTTTGACAGTGTTTTGTGAAAAAGGAGCAATAGATGTCCAATATGTTGCAATTAATAATTGAATATTTTGTTGTTCTGTGAGACGTGAAGTTACACAATGTTTTATAGTGATAAATGGTTTCCATTCGTTTGTTTCTTTGTGAATACACACATAATTTCGCAAAGGTAGTGGAATTTCATTGATTTCATTGATTTGAATATCTATGTTACTTGCCATAGATTGCCATGTGAATGGTAAATTTTTCCAAGAATCAGGAATAAATCCATATCTCCATTTGTGTGTATCTCTAAGTGGTCCTGCAGTATTTTGATCTTGATTCCACCATGTATGCGTGCTTCTATCATAACGTTCTATACCAAGATTACCATAAGATGCCATATTATCATCATTAGGAACAGCAGGGTAACCGGCACAATGAAGAATTGCTGCGACGGATGTCAAATCATTATGATTTGGTACATCAATTGTGACTGTACGAATATTATCAATCATAATATACTGAAAATTACAAAATCCAAATGGTTTGATGCGTTCATTTACAAAGGTTTCAAATTTTTCAATATTGAATATATTGCTAACAAACAGACTGCAAATTGTAGTACTATTCCACTTTTTTCGTGATAATATAACTTTCCAACGAATGTGTTGTCCAATACCACCAATTGTAGCACTGAATGATTCATATGCATATTGTGGTGGTGTTTGTATATTGATTGCACGAATATTTGTTTGTGATATTTCTGTTGATGTCAAAGAATTATTTTTCCATACAAATATTTTATTTTGTGTAGATTTTGAAGAATCAAGAATGCCATACTGAACATTATTACCGGATTCATTTATTTCAACAAGTTGAAATGCTTGTCCTTTATTAAAATGTGGAAGAACTAAGCTTTTATGTTTTTGACCACGACGAGGAGGAACACGAGCAAGTTCAGTCATTTATTTAAATTTAAAATTTATGAAAATTTGATTTACTTTTTTTTTCCTCGTTTGAAAAAAAAATGAGTCTACAAAATGAAACAAACTTAAAGCAACAAATAAAAGAAACATTTTACAAAGCAATGAATGATAAATTAGAAGATATTACATTTGAGAACATATCTCAAACTGATATAGAATGGCTTGCTACATTGATCGATGAGTTAAGAGAAAGAATAAACAAGTTAACACCTAATAGAATAGATTTACAGGTAAATCTTAACAAATCTATTGATATAAATTTATTGAAACAGATGTTAAAACATGCTGCATTTGAGTATAATGATTTGGAGATGTTGGTGAAAACTATTTTTAACAGATTATATATGTTGTGTGCACCAATACAAGATAAAAAAATAAAAAAAATGGAATCACAAATATTAGAGTCTGAATTTGGTAAAGGTTTATCGTTATTAATAATGGAATGTAATCTTATTATAGATGAGATAGAGCAATATGTGGTAGAATTTAAGCAAAATTCTATGTCTTGATAATAACATCTCGTTCTTTTGCATCAAGATAAAGATCATGTAAATTACCTGTCCATTCTTCACAATTTCCAACTATACATAGTACATGTTTTGCTCTTGTGAGAGCAACACATAATCTTCTTTGATCTGTCCAAAATCCAGATGTGTTTGTGCGAACAATACTAAGAATAACGCAATCTGCTTCACGACCTTGAAACGAGTCAATCGTGTGTATTTGTATATTAGAACCAAGTGAAAGTAAATGTCTTGCTTGTGCTTGATAAGGACAAAGTATAACTACATCATCTGTTTGTTTTTTAAGATCTAATGCTTTTTGAATGCAGATATTGCCTTCTATTATATTTACAAAACTTGTACCAATTTCCTCACATTTTCCTTTAACATTTAACATGCTATAAGGTGTTTCATTCAAATTGTAGGGTGTATATTCGGTTTTCAGCTTGTTGTTGTAAAATATTTTATTAGGATATTTTATAATTTCAGAATGCATTCTTCTTTGGGTTTGTAATAAACGATAAGGATATTTGTTTTCTATAAGTCTTTGCATAAGAGAACGATCATGACCTAGTTTTTGTCCTTTTTCAGAAACTAGTGCTGGTAGTTGTTCTGTATCACCAACCATTATAATATGTTCAACTTCTGGTCGAATAAGTCCCCAAAACCAAGCTTCCATGCATTGTGCAGCTTCGTCAACAAGCAGAACATCAAAATTTTCAGAATCTAATATTGGTCCGGAACGACCAGATATTGTACTACATACAATTCTACAAGATGGATCTTGAGATGTAATTGGTGTTCCTGGTGGAATTCTAGATTGTGGCATAAGTAAAGAACATGTAATTTGTTTTTTTATTATTCTGGTATATAAGTTAGCAGCACCAACATTTGTTCCAGCACAAACAAAAATTCTTTTATTTGGAAATTGTTCAATATATGATATCAGTTCACTTGTTTTACCTGTTCCTGGTGGACCTTGTATCACTTGTACATGTTCATCGGGCTTAAAACTAAAAAGAACATCTTTGATGTGATCCGCTGGCCATGCTGCTTCTAAAGCGAGTAAATGTCGATCAAAAGGTACTGGGCTTGGATGAAACTTTGTTTTGCGAATATTTTTCGCTTTGATTCTACTTGGTAGTAAAGAATGGCATGGATGATCAGCCGCTGCTTCTGATTCAAGTAATTCTTGTATATTGACCGCGACATTTGTTAGATCTTTTTCTTCATCTTGTGTTGTTAAGTCTTTTTGGACTTCAATTTGTGTTAAGTCCGAATCTGATTTTTTTTCAGATATATTATGTTGTTTTTCTTCTTCAATAATTTTTTCGTTTTCTTCTTTTTTCCTTTTCTTCTTTTCTCTCATTTCTGTTAACCTTGTTTGACGTTCTTCTGGTGTTTCTTCTTGACGTTTCTTTTTTTCTGTTTCTCTTTTATCAATTTTTTCTAATGATTTATTTTCGTTGTCAATTTCTTTTAATGCTGTTTTTTGGGATTTTTTTATTATTTTACTAACATCTTTTTCAGCTTTCTTTAAAGCTTCGTCATATGTTATATCAGGTTGAGTTTCAAAAATATTATAAAGTTTTATAGGTTTTCTATGATTATATGATATATTTGGTACTGGTAATTTTCTTCGATGAATATCAAGTTTTCCTTTTGATGACACTATACCAGGTTCACCACTATCTACATCTACTGCATGTAAGTATGGATCTGAAGGTATATCAGTCATTGATTCTGTCATTGTTTGTTTTGCCTCATACCATAATACATTCATCATAGATTGAATAACATCTTCAACAGAAGAGTTTGAATTTATATTTGGAATTGGTGTTTCTTTTGTCTCTGCATTTGCATACGCAACTGCACAACATAGTAATCTATCTGTTCGTGACGACATTTTGTTATGTTATATTATATTAAAAAAAAATTTATTAACGCGTGTTTAATCTTTCGTGTTTAATCTTTCGTTGTTACTTTAGTTTATTTTTTTTCGTTTTAAGTGATCATAATATAATGTGATATTTATAATGTAATATACCATAAAGTATTCCTAAGCATGCATCAATAAGTAATAATACACCAGACCATTCTACATTCATAAATGATAAAATGGCACATGATGACCATATTACTATATGACTCACGCGTGCTTTGTTCCACCAAATCGATCCACCCAATCCTCCTTTTATTTTTTCTTTAGTTAATACACGTAATGCATTAACAGTGAAGGTAAAACTTGTAGTACTTGTATAAATTCCAAGTATAAATGATAACATTTTATTTTTCTGAAGTGATATATATGATGCTACAAATCCTATGAGTACTCTCATTGGTATACATCCGAACCAAAAATAAAATATTCTACTTTGATCATTCATTTTATTATTAATTTAAATTTTAAAATTGGTGATATACATTGTTTCTTATATTGACAAGCCAGTTTCATTGTTCCTGATCCTCCATATGATATTTTATTTTTGCATGTTATACATGTTAAACAATCTTGTTGAATACAGCTATCACATCTATAACATCTAAATTGAGTTAAATAATGTGTTTTGATTTTTTTAATATTAAATTTATGATATAACACATTTAATGCAATGTGATCTTGTCGAGGTTTTGTTTGTCTTCGATTCATTTTTTTTTTAATTTTTTTTAGGGACTTGAAGGTGATATATTTTGCTGCTCATGAAACCATCGCTCTTGGATATGTTTATTTTTATGAAAACGAAATTTTAATTTGTTACGTCCTTGTTTTTGTGTTAAATCATTTACTAATTGTTGAAGATTGGGTATTGTATTTGTATTATCTGATGTATTTGTTTTTGGTATTAAAACTACATGATTGAAAGACAATTCATTGTAGTTTTCTAAATTTGATGAACATATATGTAATAATAGTAAGAAAATAGAAAACCTCATTAGTTTGAAGAAAAAAAAAATTGCAGACGATTACAGAAAAAAATTATTATTTTCAATATCAGATTATAAGTAATTAGGCTCTTGCTGCTGTTTTTGCAGCAACATAAGAGTCTGAAAGGTGAAATTCACCACATGATTCTGAAAAGTTGAATTTAACATTTTCTGAATTGCCTAAAGCTTTATTTTGAGCTCTCATAAATGTGTCGTAAACACCACCGACACCAATATTTTTTGAGTTTCCAGGCTGTCTACTTTGAGCGTCGAGACCAATAGCTCTTGTGTTAACTAGAACTTTTGCTTTCTCTGTATCTATTTTCTTTTTGTTCCATTCTTCTGATGCTTTCTCATCTGCAGTCCATGTTTTGGTTGTGCCACTTTGCATAAAATATTCTGCTTGAGCTTTTTCATCTTGTTCTAATTCTTTATGTGTACATTCTACATTTTCATTTAACCATTCCTCGCTAGAAGTCATTTTGTTTCCACTTTCTTTCAACATTTTATTTTCCATGAAGGATTTCTTTGCACTTGTTTCTGTGCTATTTTCGATTTCTGTTTTCATACCACAGGTATTAGGTAATGTTTCTGTATGTGCTTTTGCAACTTGTCTTCTTCTCATATGTTGCATTTCAAAAATCCACATAAAGAATAATACTGCAATACTTGCGATCACTAATGTTGTACAGACTTGGTCCATTTGTCGAGTCATTTTGATCTTTATTCACTATCATAAAAAAAATTTGCTATGTTGTCTTTACTTCTTTTTAAACGAAATTGGTTTTACTATTATTCTAATCTACCATTACCTCACCTTCATCTAAATTGTTCGAATGTTGCTGCATAATAACATCTGTATTCTTTAAAAGTGTAGTGTCATTCGATAGTGTAAACGCGTCGATTCCTGTTGCTCTGCGGTTAGGCCATACCATTATTTCTGCTGCGGTTAATGACATTCCGAATTGCTTGCTCATAAACCAAAGTCCAACAGTATCACACATTACCATACATTTTACATTTCTTGTAAGGTCTTCTGGTGTACCACGATGATAAATGAGTTTTCCGTTTGTATCATCATCTACCACATAAATATTAGTAGGATATTCACCGCACTTAACTTTTACCCGAATTGTAGGCTTTGCATCCGGTTTAGATGGTTCCTTTACAAGTCTTACATACATACTTTCAACTGTTGCATAATCAAAATCCTTTTTGAACCAAAGTTTTGAGCGTTCCTGTGAAGTTTGGATGTTTTTATTATCTAACTCTTCAAGAAATTTTAGGAGTGTATCTGATTCAATTGTAAGTTCAAGTGTTCGGCGTGATGTATCTCCAGATAATGGTGTTGAAAGACCCCATACAGCAGTCTGTAAATTTGTTTTATTATCTTCACTCATTTGAAAACGAATACGATCTTTCCAGTCATTCGATCCTGGTTTTGTTGAAATGTGTACGACCTTTCCGCCATTACGATTGTTTTGCGGTTCTTTGTACTCTAGATTATTGAGATTGATTTCTGTTGGAAACATTGTTTGATAGTTGTATACTTTTGTAATTAAAACTAATATAAACTGATTCAAATGCTTCACATCTTATTAATTTTCTTTCAAAATCAGTTGTTTTGTATGGCAAAAAAATATAACATGTTTACGCACCACTGGCAAGTTCACCACTTCCGGCTTCAGTTGCTGCTGCAGTAAGATAGAATGTTATACCAACTACTACAGCTAAAGTTTTCATTGCTGTAAAAATGTATGGACTGTTATCTAAAGTAAGGTAACTTAGCATTTTTTATTTTATGTAAATAAAAAAAAATACGCGTTATATCAATGATCTCAAAAAATATGTTTGTTTATTTTAAAAAAAATGACAGAAAGTTATAATTCAACAGAATCTTTTATCATACCTAAAAAGCTTTTTAAAATCGGCAGTCTTCAAATTCAAGTTAATCTTGTTTTCTTCATTGTTATGTTCTTATCAATAACAATATCAGGTATTTCTTTAATTAATACAGATTTTTCAAGTGAAATGGTTCGATCGATTAGAATTATTAGGAAAAATTTACCGTTTCAATCGAATAGAGTAGAAAAAGAAAAATTATGTAGTGATTTAATTAAAAATAAAAAAGTTCATAATGCAAGTATATTCATTGTTGTTTTTATAACATGTATAATTGGGTTATCTATAATTTTCTTAAAATTTGATCAAGGATACGAATACAGTAAAAAACATTTTAATATCATTGAATCTGATAATTGGAAAGAAAATGGATGGTCATATTTTCACTGTGTAACTAATTTAATAGGTTTACCCGGTATTTTTACTGTCGGTGATATTATTAATTTACTTGGTATGCATTTCGTAAAATTTTCTGCACGAGGTAATTTTGGTTCTAATGAAGCTTCTTCAGATAATTTTGGTTCAGATACTTTTTTAGATAATGAAGATCCAGATCTATAATCAGTATGTTACTCCATGTAGTTTTTGTTTCCATTTTTTGTTTTTTGTATTATAATTTTTTGTATATCCAAATTTTTTATCAGGCAATGTATCAGGTGGTATTCCATATTGAATCGGATCATATTCTATATTCAAAGGTACTTCGCTTGAAAGAGGTGAATTAGAAGTCCAACGTTCCATATTCAATACGTTTTCAAGAGCAATACGACGTGATTCTATTCCTCTACATTTTTTTGAATGATATTTAATAGACCATTCTGCTTGTAAAGCTTCTTTCCATGTTCTGAATCCACTTATTACACATTTGTATGTCCATAATTTACCTCTCGTGCGTTTTGCACCACCTGCTTTAAGACCACAATGCTGCATTAATCTTTTTGTTGGTGAAACTGTAGCTCCTACATAATTACATTTTCCAGAAATTATCCAATAAACAAAATACTTTTTCATTTATATTTAAAAAAATATTTTATATACATCTAATTGATCGTCTTCAAAATATTCGTCGTAATATAAATAACGGAGTTCTACAAAAGGGACAATATTTTAATTTTTCATAACATACTTTACAAATAGGGGGATGCTTAGTATTGTGTTGTATTGATTTGTCTACTATAAAAATATCTTCCATACAAATTGAACAATTAAATCTTTGCATCATTTTATAAACTTTTTTTTGTGAACATAACCATATTGGTCTAAATTCAATAAATATTATTTCTTCAATGTATTTATTACTACTTTTATTTAGTAGTGAAAATATATTATGAGATTTCCTTAATATATCAAATTCATTTGTCATTTAAAAAAAAATTGAAAATGTTTTTCGTGTTGCAAAATGTATGTATTCGAGAAATGCTTATTATTCTTGTAAAAGATAGTATTATATATAAACGTAAGAAAAGTGGTTTGCATACATATAAAGGAAAGATGATAGGCAATATTGAGCGCTTAAAATCTATAATATATGAAGTTGATAAGAACTTTAATAAAATATATGTAAAATCAACTATTTTGTTACCAACACGATATATTATACCAGATTTAGATGGACTAAAATATTATTTAAAACAAAACACATCCTATAATTATATGATTAAATGTCACGATACAGTTAGATTATTTGTTAAGTATTTGGAAATATATGATACTGTATACACATTGACAAAAGATTTAGAATTTTATAAAACATTGGAAAAACATTGCCTACAGTCGTCACATCCAAGTTTAATTGTTCAAGTACTAAAATTAATACCATATGCATTAAGAAAAGAATATATTTCAAAAACACTATCTATTAGTCACCTAAGTGCTGATATTATTTTCGGTAAAGTTAATTAATATTTAGGAATTTTGGTAATATGCATTGCAGAATCTGTTTTTACTACAACAAAATAATGTTGATGGTTATCATCTGTCAATAAATCTGTTAATTGATCTGCAAATTGTGTAGGTTTAAATTCGTCAACAAGAAGATAGACGATTTCGTTTCCATCTAATAATACAGCACCATGATTTCCTCTAGAATGTTCACCTAGTATGGCAGTCTTCACAATCATTTCTACCTTTTCTCTAGGCAACGTATCCATTTAAATTGATCAAATAAAGAATAAAATAATGTTGTGAACGCAGACTGATTTTTAAAAGTTTTTTTATATTCATTTGACGATAGAACATCATATTTTTTACATATTTCTTCTGGTATTTGATTTGAATATACTACAAAAATACAATCGTCACATACAATGCCTTTTGATGCTTCATTTAATAAAAATGTTTCCATAAATTTTTTTTTTACTTCGAAAAAAAAAATCACACGAATTATTATTTTTGTTTTGGTTTTGAACTATATGTAATATATTTTTCATCATTTAATTTTGTTTTATCATCAATTGGTTTAGAGTGAACATAAAAGTGTGATGACCATAGAGGCGTCCACATTTATAATATGAATGAAAATATATTTAGTCTTATAATAATGGCATTAAAAAGACCATTAGATATACAAGTTCAAATACAATCACCACAATCCGCACCGTCCACTAATAAAAAGCAACGTTATAATGTGGAATGTAATGATAAAGATGAAATATGGTGTTTTATTTGTGAGGGACATGATAGTATTCATAATAAGCTTATATCTAATAAATATGAAAAAATACAACACACTGGTAGAAATAGTAGTATATATAGAAAAAAAATTGATTCGGATGATCCGAATGTTTTTATAGACTCATATGAATATGTAAAAATTGTAAAAGAAATAAAAGGTTGGAAATCTGATGATTATCTTAATTTTTTGGACATAATATCTTGTTACAAAATACTTACAACACAAGCTCCGAATGCATTTGCAGAAGTTATTTCTTTTAATTTGTGTCAAGACAACGAATATATAAAACTTCTGATTCGAATGAAAGATGCTGGTGTTGTGAATAAAAATATTGAAGATGTAAACGACGAACACATTAATGAAGCGATTGATACAATTGTAGAAACATTGGTGTTTTCGGATGATGTTATTAGACAGGATGGTTTGGTTAACACTGGTAATGTTGCGATGTATTTTGATAAAAAAAATAAGTTTTGTGTACGTTTTTTAGATATTGATGATATAGATCAGTTTTACATAGTACCTGAAGAAAAAAAGGAATTTTTGAAAGTGTTATGGAAGATTGTAATTCTTCATTGTCTTGGACGACAAGAAGCTGCACAGAAGCCTGAACATTTTTTGAGTAAACTTGAACAATTAAGAAATGAAAAAATAAAAATTTGTACAAGAAATCCGAAAAAACTTAAGTATGACTAGAGTGCGATTATATGTGTATTTGTAATAAAAATAATATAAATAGTTGTAAAAATGGCTGTAAAACAAACATTTGCAAGCATTTGGATTGATCATAATTTATTTGATACAAGTTCACTAAAATCTATTCTTATTACACCTCTTAGTGTAAATGCAAAACGTGGTATAAGAGAATACAATTTGATGGATTTGTTTTGGTGGGCAAAACATGTTCAACGAGGGAATGCGAATCGATTCATACAAAGTGTGCATCCACGCGAACAAGAAACTCGTTGGGATATTAAATTGACATATGCATGGGTTGAGAAAATGAAACAATCCAATATGGCATTTTCACAGGCTTGTGATATGTGTGAACATATTAAAAGGATGAAAAATACCGGTTATAAAGCAAAAGTGGAATGGCATGCTATGATTGTTCATCCTGGTTCTCGTGCACAATCGATGCACATTGATGATGAACAATCTACTAAAAAGGGGAGGCGTTTTTATTATACATTTATCATTCCACTCACATTTTATCCTGATTCAGGGGGGACATATTTTCTTAAGATAAATCAGACATTTACATCACTTGGTGGTGCAGCGGTTTTTGACGGAGCAGTTGAACATGCCGGTTTAGGGAATAAAAGTTCAGAAGATCGTGTATTCTTGTATGCTGCTATATTTACAGGACAAGATATAAATTGAATTCGCTACCGCCCAATTACGAGCCCTGCTGAGGCCAGATGAAACTCTGCTATCAATTGATCTATGGGGTAATTTTGTGCAAAAATGGGGAGGAATGCAACATAACCGGCAAGAGCCTCTTGATCTGTTCCCAAATACGAATAATCGCCATCCATCTTGGGGTCGTTGTACAGTCCTAAACTTCTTATGAATGTATATCGATCGATTTCAATGAGTAATTTGTTGAATTTGAGAGGAGTCGTTTGAAATTGTTCTCTTTCACCAGATTCGTATTCAATGTTCAGAAACCCTTCAGGATCAATGGAAGCCGTGCCGTAATCCCAACTTTCATTTATCTCATTTCTACCTCTTACTTTGAATTTATTGTTTCCTGGCATAAATTTGTACAAATGGTCTAAATATTGGAAATTTAGAGGTTCGAAGCTCGAATCATCTGATGTTTGCGCATTTCTATATTGAGGATTGGCACTGAGCTTTGCTTCGATGCGCTCCAACTTTTCGAGGATAGCATACATATTTAGCTTTATGCATATTTTTTTTTTGTGACACAACATTTATGGACATTTATGATGATAACCATATTTAATTTGTCTGGCTTACAGAGTCTAATTCAAAATTTATTTGTGAATAAATTTGACTTACCCATGTTTGATATGTTTCTTCTTCATATACATTAAGGCCTTTATTAAATTTTATCCATTGTTGTACTTTTTCTTTTACAAGTTGTTTTTCATTATTTGACATATTTATTATTGCATCTAACACCAGATTTTCATTTATGTTTGGATTGAATGGTAAGTCATTTTCGTGATTCTTCCAAATTTTATCTAAGATATTCATCTTAAATTTTTTTTAAGAAAAAAAAATATAAAATGTTTGACGATATAATTAATATTTTATGTTATATGGATTTGTTATCAATCGGTGATATAATTCGTCTTACAAGATGCAATTCTGATTTATTATATATGATAAAATCTCATGACTTCTTGTGGAAAACGATTGGTATGCGTATGGGGTACAAAAAAAATAGGAGTATACAATATATTCAAAAAAACTTGTACGATTCAAAATGGTGTAGAGAATGTGCAGTTAAAAAAGGTTTAATAACATTCACAAGATTACATAAACCTATATATATATGTATGGAATGTGCGAATGAAAAAAATGGATACAGTGAACTTGTTTGTCGAGCTCAGATTTTTGAAAAAGAAGGTGTTGTATGGAGCAAAAAGAGACGCGCATTACTTTCTGGATTACATGTTGCAAGAAAAACAACAAATAATAAAATATTGTATTGGGGATTTGAATGGCGTCGACCATGTAAATATCTTATTTTTCAAAAATTTGCAGTCAATTGAATAAGTGACATTTTTCTTAATTTTGTTTTATATTTTTCACATATATACTCATCTAAACGTTGTTGTGAATCTAAATATCTGTTCACAAAATGACTTAAATGATAAAGGTGTTTCCATTTTCCTTTCCCGCGACATACAGGACAATTTTCATGTTTTATTTTTGGAAAACACTGTCTACATATGAGATGACCACACTCTTTCGACAATGGCATAAATAATGGTTCTAGACATACAGAACAATGATTTGAAATGTTAAATATGTTTGATAATCCTTCTAATTCTATTCTTATATAAGATTGTTGAAAATTAAACGAAAAGTTGTTTTTTATAAATTCATGGTTTCGTCTATGTTTATTGTATTTTTTCAATATTTTTCGTGTTGCTTCTTTGTATAGATCTGCCCATTTTATAAGGTAACATGCTTTTTTTTTCATATTTTGTGTAGCAAATAGTCTTGATGTATTCAATAGAAAAAGAGATTTTCGAGTCCAAATATTATCAAGTTTTTTTATGGCTTCAACATATTCGATAAAAGATTTGTTGTTTTTTATTACTTTTTTCATTTTTTTATATGGGAAGATAGGTAAGTAAATTATTTTTTCATAAGATTTAATTTTCTGATTTAATGTTTTACCAAACTTCATAAATTTTTTTTCTATAAATATATAAAATATGGATGAAACTCATGACTATGTATGGATTTTAGTACTTGGTGTTTGTGCTTCTTTCTCAGCAGCATTTGGTATTGGTGCAAATGATGTTGCTAATGCATTTGCAACATCTGTTGGATCAAAAGCGTTGACTATTCGTCAGGCTTGTATACTTGCTGTTATCGGAGAATTTTTAGGTGCTACATTCTTAGGTGGAGAAGTTGTTAAAACCATAAGAAAAGGTATAGCAGATGAAAGCATGTTTATTGACAATCCACCGTTGTTAATGTGGGGTTGTTTATCTGTACTTATATCTGTTAGTATTTGGTTGCTTATTGCATCTCGATTAGAAATGCCTGTTTCGACAACACACTCAACTGTTGGGGGCATGATAGGAATGGCTTTAGCTGCAAGAGGTGTTCATGCAATTCATTGGTACAAACCAACAGATACATTTCCGTTTGCTGGTGGTTTTGTAGGAGTTGTAATATCATGGGTACTATCTCCATTTGCTAGTGCAATTGTAGCATCTTTTATATTTTGGTGTATTCGAAAATTTGTATTGAGAAGTAACAATCCATTTCAACGATCAATTACTGTATATCCAGTTTTTGTGTGTCTTTGCGTTACAATTATTTCAATGTTTATGCTTATGAAAGGAATAAAGAGTTCATCGAGTATAAAAGGTTTGAATATATGGATAAAACTTGGAATTTCTTTTGGAATTGGGTTTATATCATCAATATTACTCATTCCAATGTATAAATTATTTGCAAAACATATTCAATCTAATAACACAAGTTCTACAGAAGTAGAAATAGCCAATAATTCAACAAGTATACAAATATCTAATGAAAATGAAGATGTAGAACAACAAAATGTTGAACAACAAAATGTAAAAAAATCGAAGTTTGTCACGACATTAAATGCAGATATACATTCTGTGATTGAAAACGATAAAGCTACACAGGATGTTCACAAAAATGCTGAACGATTTGATGAGAATGCTGAAAATTTCTTTGTTTATTTACAAATATTTTCTGCATTTTTTGATAGTATATGTCATGGAAGCAATGATGTAGCAAATGCGATGGGACCTTTTGCTACAATATTTGTGATATACAATACTGGAACAATTTCTTCTACTACAGATATGAACGAACACAAATATTGGATTCTTGCTTTAGGTGGTTTAGGAATATGTTTGGGTTTATTACTTTATGGATATAGAATATTGCGTGCAATTGGTGTAAAACTTGCGGTGATAACACCATCACGCGGATTTTCAATAGAAATGGGCAGTTCATTGATTGTAATTATTGGAAGTTACAACAAATGGCCACTGTCAACAACACATTGTCAAGTTGGCGCAACTTGTGGTGTTGCAAGTTTGGATGGAGTATCGGGAATAAATAAATATGTGTTGTTTAAAACTTTATTTGGTTGGATAATAACATGTTTCGTTGTTGGTACAATGTCAGCTGGAATATTTTCATTAGGTGCATACAGTCCATCTGTTTATTCAACTCCAACTTGTAATAGTACTTTTGATTAGCAAAATTATCTTTTAGAAAATATTCATGAAATGAGTATTATAATATTTTTTTTCTTAAATGTATTTTCTTTTCTTATGTTTGACAATTTATGCAATAACTGAAAACCAAAATTTAATTTGTCTTATACATGCACTAATTACAAGTATTTTTTCAATAATGTCTATTCCACATTTATTAGATTCATCTACAAAAATTACGGATAATAATAGTTTAGGACATTTATGTGCCTATTTGACATTTCAATACATGATATTTGATTTATTTCATGTGCGAAAAAAAATTGACTTTTTATTACATCATGTACTGGCAATAACAGCTTCAATATTTGTACTTTATTTTCGGGTTTATGAAACACTTGTATTATATATTGAAATAAATGAAATATCTACAATATTTTTATCTTTAGTGTACATGGATATATGTAAAGAAATTTCTAGATTTCTGTTTTTTATATCGTTTATATGTTTTAGAATTATATGGTTATTATGGGTTCTTGTTAATAAAAATATATCTAATATTTTTATGTTATTATTATTATATGCACATTACACTCTTCAAGTATACTGGTTATATAGAATTTACAAAACATTAGTGAATAAAAAAATATCCATTACATAAATGGATGAGAATATTAAATATGTATATATAATAGATTGTATATTTTATTATATGTGGATTGCTGACAAAGAAATATTTAAGTTAAATATCAAGTTTTTAAAAGAAGTGCCTATACCAATATCACGCATAGATGGATATATAAAGAATTTCAATATGAATAACTACACTTCTTATGATGTTTCTAAAGTATGTAGTGTTATTGAAAATAAAAAGTCGTGAATAGCACCCGATTATTATTTTAATTATATATTTAATGGTAATTACACGTAGACAAAAGAAGTTAGAAGCAAAAAAAAAGATTCTACATGCATGGAAATGTTTTAATATGAAAGATCCTATTTTATTACAACGAATACAGAAAAAATTTATACTCATCCGGAATTCATGTAACATATTGTTTGATGCGTATACTTTGTTTATTTATATAAACAATAGTGGAGATTACAGAGACCCAATAACACGAATGGAATATGACGATATAGAACTTCAACGATTATCATACATAAATACGAAAGACAGACTGTATTTAATAAAGAAAAAAAGTGAATTGTTAGAAAAAAGAGAATCTATTGTAGCTACTATTGCATTATGTGAGGCTTTTGAAGCTGAATTTTATGGTATTGTAGAAACATTTATTAATGCTGAATATACATCTGGAGCAAGAGATAACTTAAATATGTATATACCTTGGTTGATTCAATGTTTTGAAAATTATAGACAACTTGATGCAGTTCGATGTGAACATTTTGTGAATCGTATGAAAAGAAACATTACTCAAGAACCATTCATTAGTGCTGAAATTAGTTCAAAATTATTAAATTTATTAACAATATTATTATCTTACTGTCGTAACGATATGTACTAAAGATTAAGTTTTTTTACTGCTTTCACTTTTCTTTTTTTATTGATTGTATAAAATGATGTAATTTTTTGTTGTGTCATTGGATTATATGCCATAGTGTTTGATGTTTCTTTATTATCACTAACCATTCCATTCATCGCACCATTCATCGCACCATTCATCGCACCATTCATCGCATCATTCATCGCACCATTCATCGCATCATTCATCGCACCATTCATCACACCATTCATCGCATCATTCACTCCATCATCAATCGTATCATCAAATATATCATTAGCTATTTCGTGCATGTCATTTGTGTTGAGCGATAATGGTATGGTAAGTATATTTTCATATTTCATTTTTATTACATTCAAATAAATATTCCATACAGAACCATTGCAACAATTTACATTAACTCCTTTTTTTTCCATTATGTATGTATAGTAATCGAATTCCTTTTGTGTAGCAAGTCTTGTAGATGCACTACATTCATTTATGCAATTATAGAATATAGTATTTGTATGAAGACATACTTGTATGTGATTTGATGTTCTAATATAGGGTGTGTTTACATTTTCAGTCAAGCAATGCATGTTGTTTTTTTCGAAAAACATAAGCATAAGTACATTATCTTGAATGTTGATCTCGTATTCTGGATCTGTATTTTGAATGTTTACTGAAAATCTATTCATTCGATTTTTTTTTCTGATATTGTCGAAAATGGATAAAAAAAAATCAATACTAAAAAAAATGCTGACAGATAGATCCAAATCTGTAAGTCCGTATAATTCAGATGACGATACATGGGACCGTTCTGATAACGATATGGATTATTCAATGGAAGTATATAAGAATAAACCAAATATATATAGTATGGGTAGTGCAACAACAGAAGATTCTATTCTTAAAGCATTCAATAATTCGTCTAATATGCGTGATATGATTAAGGATTCACAGAATGTTCAACATAGTACTGGACGAAATTTTGTGGATTTGCAAAATAAACAAGCAAGAGAAGAATCTATGAATCCTAATACATTATCACGGTCAATACGTAATGAACATATGGTTGATGAACATTATGTAGGTAGCTTACATGTAGATGATCAATTTATGGCAGGAACTTTTAAAGATCGATTAGGAAATGAAATGGAAATATGGGAAAGTGTGTTTCCTCCTGCTGATCATGATTATACATCTACATCAGATGTAAAGAATGATAGACATTTACAAAGATTACAAGGTTATGATATATATAATGATAAAAAGAAGACAGAAGTTAAGGGTGTTTTAAATCCAGCTGAACTTGGTTCATTTGTACAGAGTAAAGAAGTTCGGCGAAATAATTTAGAGTTTAATAATCGCGATCCATTTTTCAATAAAAATGGCTTACAACCTGTTCAAGAATTTGATGATCAACGTGATATATATAATGGTTATAATTGGAAGCATGGACATGAAACACGTGTTATTCCAGTTGAACATTCTTGGAGGAGTCAAATAGTTGCACCTACAACTGTTAGAGAAGCTTCAAATCTACCAGAAAAAATTAATGCGATGGGATTGCTGTCAAAAAAGAAAGAAAAAACAAATTTATATGCTGTTAAAAAAGCAAATCCAGTGTTTGTTTCTGCAAAATCAGCTCGTCTTACTTTACCGATCGTCAGTGAAGCAACTATTAGATCTGGTCAAAGAACAATCGAAAAACTTGCGCCTGCAATAAATCAAGGCAATGTAAGTAGCGCTGAGTCTTACAAATCTGATAATGCTGTAATGAAACGTAAGGAAGATATAATAAACCATCCAACGAATAATGAATCATCGAATGAAGGACCTGTAATGTTTGCATCTCTTGATCATGTGGATGAAAAGCGACAAAATGATGCTATAAAACCAAAACCAACAAAAGAGTGGGATGTTATTAATAAGATAAGGGAAGGTATAGATCATATTAATACTGATGATACTGAACTTTGTGAAATCATTGAAAATAGTCCCATGAAAGTTGAAGTTGCTGCACCAAATAAAGAATTTGATCATATTGCAGATAAACAGTTAGTTGGAGCAGAACCAACTGAATTACATTCTCAAATAGTCCATGGCAATAAATTTAAAGCAGAAACAACTCTTAATGAATCGCGTCAAATGAATATGCCAACCGAAAGTTCTGATCTTATTGTACCCAGTGCACAATCCGTGTCATCAAAAATTGTACTTAACAGAACTGATGTTCAGTGTGTAGAAAATAAACGATATGAAGCAATAGAACAAGGATCTGCCATTGAATCTGAAACAATTCTAAAAAATGAGAAAGAGTATATTAATCGTAAACCAACTACAACATATAATAATTATCAGTCATCATATTCACTTACAAAAATAAAAGTTCCAATTCATGATCGTGCAAATTATAGTGTAAATCGACCAGGAACTGGTGTGACGAAATCTCCAATAATTAATATCGCACCAACTGATACTAACAGAAATAATGAAAATAATGCACATGAATCTTCGGATGGTCATTATGGTGACATGGTATATGCTAAACAAACACCAAAAGAAGAGGAAGAAAATAGTGTTTATATACGAACAAATGCGAGAGAATTACACAATTCTGCAAAAATGGAATCCAACCCTATTGTTTCTTCTGGATATTCAGGAATGACAGCAGTTGATCGTATTCATGCACCCAACGATCAAGATTGGCGAAAAATAGACACTTTAATAAATCCTTCATTACAAAATAAAGATGAACGATCTACTCCATGTCGTCCTCCTAGTCGACATGTTGTAACACCATCTATTATGACACCATCTTTAAGTGTGGAATCTAAACGAATTGATGACAATTGTAATACAAGAATGACACCAACAATTCACAACCAATATATACCTCAATATGGTGAATCTTCTAGAGATTAAACTATTTCCAAAGTTTTTTAGTTGATAAAAACATTTCTTTCTTTTTTTGATTTGTAAAACTCAGACAGTGTTATACTTTGTAGGAAGAACCAATAAAAAAAACCTTTAATAAAATGGATGATTCGGAGATTGAGGATGTTAAAAAAAAATGTATGAAAGTGAGTAACGATAAGTCTACAACGAACGAATATCTACAGCTTGCTCAAAGATTATGCTCATTATTATTGCCAAAACCTGCAAACAATTCCAAAAACACGCGGACGCTTGCGGGAACAGATTGGCAGGAGGTGCCGGCCGCCGACGGCAAATCGTACTATTGGAACACAAAGACGAATGAGGTCAGTTGGGAACCGCCGTTGACCTCGATGTTCGGGAACTTGATCAGCAACAGTCAGCGTCAGCACAATAAGGAACCGCCGTTGACCTCGATGTTCGAGAACTTGATCAGCAACAGTCAGCGTCAGCACAATAATCGAAACAGGCTAAAAAACGCGGTGCATAAACAAATTTCAAAAAAAAAAGCGGGTTGTTCAGATATCTCATATAGTCAATTCCAAAGCACATGTTATATGTCTTCTGCAATATCCTTATTTTCACGCTACTTCCTTTCAGATATAAAAGATAATAAACTCGTATATAATTTCGTTCGGGAATCATTGTCTAATGTCAACAAAAATTCCGTGTGCCCATTGATTCCGACGAATATAAAAAAAACATACTCTAAATTACACAAAATGGCACAAAATGGTCAGCATATCAAATATGATGAGAAAGGAGATTCAAACAAAGACGTTAATATGGATGACGGTGGATTGAATTATCTCTTTCTATTAGCATTATTGTGGAACAGCAATATACGGTGTGATTCATTAAAGTTTATTCATCTTTACTTACCGATGTTGCAGACATTCGCCGTAACCGTGCCGCCAGGCGTTAATCCGGGGCAGCAGTTCCAGGTGTTGCTCGACGGTCAGCCGACGTATGTCAGGGTGCCGGAAGGCAGCGGTCCCAACTCGACTCTGCATCTGCAGCCATTCGCCGTAACCGTGCCGTCAGGCGTTAGACCGGGGCAGCAGTTCCAGGTGTCGGCCGACGATCAGCTGAAGACTGTCACGGTGCCGAAAAACTTAGGTCCCAACTCGATAATGGTTGTGCAGTTACCCGTGCGGGCGAGCCGCATGCAGACATTCGCCGTAACCGTGCCGTCAGGCGTTTCGCCGGGGCAGCAGTTCTCGGTGTGGGTTGACGGTCGGATGATGAATGTCATGGTGCCGCAAGGCAGCGGTCCCAACTCGACGCTGCATGTGCAGATCCCCGTGCGGCCGAGCCCCGTGCAAACTCCGTCGCGTACAGGCATGGTGGCGGCTAAGAGGAGGGTGGATGTTGCTAACCCTTCGCCGGTTTCAGAATTAATTTTTAGAGCAATTACAAAGACTATACAAAAATACACTCTTCTGAATTTCAGTATCCACACAAAGCCCAAGAATACTCTAAAAAAAATAATGGAAACTATACAATTTGCAGTTGCTTCTAAGGATATGGAATTTCTAGGTGCAACACTATCTTTGTTCACGAATGACAGCACTGCAGCTGGTCACTCTTTCACTATGTTTCCGTGCAAAGACAAAATTATTGTTTGCACATCTTGGGGAGACGTGTGTGACCCAGACATAGACCGTTTTTTAAGAAATTTTAAATATGACAGGTTATATGACAGGTTTAATAGAGAGTACTACGAAATTTCTTGTTTGTTAAACACAAAAATCGCATACTAAAAAATCAGATTCGTTTCCTTTCAAATATTTCAAATCTTTTCGTTTTATACTTAAAAACAAATCTGGAATTTATGACCTAAACGCAATACATGATAAATTTATATTTTACTTTCATAAATAGTGCAAATATCTAGCCATAAATAAAAAATATCCTCTACTTGTGGTAAATTCTGAGTACACATATACCATTCTTTAAAATACATCAAACTTCGAGGATCTTTATCCTTAGGCCATAAATTCCAGATTTCAAGTGAAGTTTTTAGAGGTTCCATTTTTAGTTTAATACTTCGTTACATAAAAAATAGACAGAGAATGAAATTCTCTCAATTTTTGTATCATTTTTTTACATTAAAACACTTCAATTTGTCATTTTCATTTAATGAAATGCACTTTATAGCTTCTATATCATTATATGATGATACAAATCCTATGCATTCAAAAGATTTTGTTTTTATTTTATCATCATGCATCGTTTGTAAAAGTTTTAAGTCGTATTGATTTGTACTTAGTATATTATAAAATTCTTCATCATTTTGCATTTCTTGTACACTAGATATATCGGCATCTTCTTTATTTATTTTATTATCATTACAATCTGAATTGTCACTATTTGAATCACATTCATATATATTTTCAGAACACATTTATATCATATAATAAAAGTATTTTGCTTTCATGATATATTTGTTAACTCTTGATATTTACTTTTAATATAGTCTAAATCTTTTTTTACATCAATATCATGTTTAATTGTACAGTATGCCAGTTTTTTAACAATTGGTCTTGACATTATTTTATTTTTTTGGGTAAAATTATTTGTTTCTTTGTCAGTTAATATCTGTTTTTTTCCTTGAAAAATATGTATTTTTCCATTTTCAACCAATACTATATCTTTAAAATTTTTCGACGCTGCTTTTAGAGCCGCTTCACGTGGATTTTTTGAATTGAAAGTGATAATATCATCAGTATTCATATCTACAAGTATATATTTTTTACAATCTTTTGTGCATTTGTTCATGTTTTATATAAAAAAGGAAAAATTAAATATTGTGTTCGAATAAATGAGTGAAATTGATAATATTACAAAATGTACAGGTCAAACCCTCTGGGGTCTAACATCAGTTTTTAATGATGATCCATTACAAATGCCAGAACCTGTGTTTGACACTGATGACTTAAAATTATCAGAATTGTACACTGATTGTTTTTTATTCTTGAGTGAAAAAGCTACAATACAAGATTTTCCGGCTGATAAATCATATCTTAATATAAAATGTGATGATAATGATCCTAAAAAAAGAATAGTGAATAAAAGTTGTATTATTCCACCCACAATATCATCCTCAGATAACATAATAACATCTACAAGAGCACCAACAAGAGCATCTACAAGATCACCAACAAGAGCACCAACAAGATCACCAACAAGAGCACCAACAAGAGCACCAACAAGAGCACCAACAAGAGCACCAACAAGAGCACCAACAAGAGCACCAACAAGAG
>MDSV01090098.1_pt1 | contig 24989 bp, 26 predicted proteins | sample 810851 | NCBI WGS metagenome assembly MDSV01 (sample SAMN05326640, study PRJNA326480) | marine metagenome | isolation source: seawater | place: Atlantic Ocean: North East | collected 2012
AGCTAATGACACTCTTTATGGATTAGGAGCGGGTGTTTGGACTAGAGATGGTAACGTCGCTTACAGAATGGGTAGAGGTATACAAGCAGGAAGAGTTTGGACAAACTGCTATCACGCGTACCCAGCTCATGCTGCATTTGGAGGATACAAACAATCTGGTATCGGAAGAGAAACTCACAAAATGATGTTAAATCATTACAGGCAAGTAAAGAACTTACATGTGTCTTATAGTGAGAAAAAATTAGGCTTCTTTTAACCAATAATATATAATGGCCCATGATTCTCAATCATGGGCCGAAATATAGAAATGAAAGTATCATTCACATTGTCAGCAAAAAAATTACTTAGTGAAATTAAAGAGGTTCATGGCGATGATCTTTTATTTCATCAATCTGGTGGATGTTGTGACGGGAGTGCACCTATGTGCTTTCCCGCAAAAGAATACCAAGTAGGAAGCAGTGATGTAAAATTAGGAGAGGTAGACGGAACTCCATTTTATATGAATGAAGATCAATACGAAAAGTGGAAGCATACAGATCTGACAATTGATGCAGTTAAGGGAATTGGTGGAATGTTCTCACTGGATAATGGCACAGGACAAAGATTTCTCACAAAATCAGAAATATGTGTCGTTGTAGATAACGAAAAAAAGCAGGCCAATTAATCTCTTTATAGACAAGCCGATAAATATCTGTATTTAATTGAGTATGAGCCAAATTTTGCTTACAGACGTAAGAAAAAAATTTTTAAATTATTTTAAAAAAAACAATCATAAAATTGTGGATTCAAGTAATCTAGTACCTAATAATGATCCCACTTTAATGTTTACTAATTCTGGAATGGTTCAGTTTAAGAATGTATTTACTGGTTTAGAAAAAAGGCCATATAATACTGCAACTACTTCACAAAAATGCGTAAGAGCAGGGGGAAAACATAATGATTTAGAAAATGTTGGTTACACCCCTAGACATCATACATTCTTCGAGATGCTAGGAAATTTTTCATTTGGTGATTATTTTAAAGAACAAGCAATACATCATGCCTGGAATTTATTGACCAAAGATTTTGGTTTACCAAAAGAAAAATTATCAGTAACGGTTTTTCATGAAGATGAAGACGCATTTAATCTTTGGAAAAAAATAGCTGGAATAAGTGAAAATAAAATAATTAAAATATCTACATCTGACAATTTCTGGTCAATGGGTGATACAGGACCATGCGGCCCTTGTTCTGAAATTTTTTATGATCATGGAGAAAAATTAAAAGGTGGACCTCCTGGAAGTCCAAATGAGGATGGCGATAGATTTATCGAAATTTGGAACCTTGTTTTCATGCAATATGAACAAATTTCAAAAGACAAAAGGATTAATCTTCCAAAACCTTCAGTCGATACAGGCATGGGGCTTGAAAGAATGACCGCTGTTCTGCAAGGCACACACGACAATTACAAAATAGATCACTTCCAAAAAATTATTGCTGCTTCGTCTGATATCACTAAGACAACAATAGATGATAAAACTATCGCCAGTCACAGAGTAATTGCCGATCACTTAAGAGCTAGTAGTTTTTTAATTGCTGAAGGAATATTACCTTCTAACGAAGGTCGAGGATATGTTTTAAGACGAATTATGAGAAGAGGAATGCGACATGCTCATTCTTTAGGAAGCAAAGACCCTGTTTTTTATAAACTTTTTGAAGTTCTATTAAAAGAAATGAAGGATAGTTATCCTGAATTAATAAACGGAAAAGATTTGATAGTTCAAACTCTAAAAAATGAAGAAGAAAAATTTTCTTCTCTTTTAGAACGTGGAATGAAAATACTTAACGAAAATTTAAATAAAGTTCAAAATAAAACTCTTCCAGGTTCAATTGCATTTAAATTATATGATACTTATGGTTTCCCTTTAGATCTAACAGCTGACATTTTAAGAGCTAATAAAATTAAAGTAGATAATGTTGGTTTCGATAAAGAGATGGACAAAAGTAAAGCCTTGGCTAGAGCTAACTGGAAAGGATCAGGAGACAAGTCTGTTGAGGAAAGATGGTTTAAAATAAGAGAAGAGTTAAAGCCTACTGAATTTTTAGGATATGAATTTGACAAAGCTGAGGGTGTAATCATTAAAATTTCAAAAGACGGCAAATTTGTAGACTCAGCTAACACCGGAGACGAAGTAGAGGTCATAACAAATCAAACTCCATTTTATGGAGAGTCAGGAGGTCAAGTGGGAGACCAGGGTTATATTTTTAACTCGGGATGTAAAATCAAAATAAATGATACTCAAAAAAAAATGGGAGATTTATTTGTTCACTATGGAAAAATTGAAAAAGGAGATATATCACTTGGACAGACCGTTAATCTAGAAATAGACGTTTATAAAAGAAATAATTCTAAGGCAAATCATTCAGCTACACATTTATTACACGAGTCACTTAGAAGAACATTAGGAAAGCATGTCACTCAAAAAGGATCTTTAGTTTCTCCCGAAAGGTTAAGATTTGACTTTAGTCACAATAAACCTATTGAAAATGAAGAAATGATTAAAATAAATAATTTTGTAAACGATGTAGTAGCCGGATCCTCTGAAATTCAAACAAGAATAATGACCCCGAAAGAAGCAGTTAAAATGGGTGCTTTAGCATTATTTGGAGAAAAGTATGGAGAAGAAGTAAGGGTAGTTTTTATGGGAAAGGAAAATAATGGTTTTTTCTCGATTGAGCTATGTGGAGGTACTCATGTTAAAAATACTATAGAAATTGGTAAATTTAAAGTTATTAACCAATCCTCAATAGCCTCGGGAGTTAGGAGAGTTGAGGCTTTAAGAGACAAACAATTGAAGGAGTACGAAAATAATCAAACAAAAGATAAGTTTTTGAAAGAGTCAAATCTTAAAGATGAAATTAAATTACTTAAAAAAGAATTACAAAAATTTAAAATAATTCCAGACTATAAGGATAATTTAAACTTGTCCGAAAATTTAAAAAATTTGAATAAGCAATTAAATAAAGTAAAAGTCGAAACTGTTAAAAAAGATAAAAATAAAAATATAATCAGAGATAAAAAAATCGGCAACATATTAGTTCGAGAACAAATTTTAAAAGATTTTCCGCCAAAAGAACTAAGAAGTATTATTGATCAAGGGAAAAAAGAGATTAAATCAGGTATAATTATCAGTATTTCTACATTTGAGGATAAAGTAGGAATAGCTGTTGGAGTATCTCAGGACTTAATTTCAAAATATGATGCTGTAAATCTAGTTAAGATTGCTTCAAAAACTCTAGGGGGTAAAGGTGGTGGTGGCAGAAAAGATTTCGCACAAGCAGGGGGAACCAATAGAAACAAAATTGAAGAGACTTTTAAAGAAATATCAAAAAAAATTAATTGAGTTTTTTCTTAAGGTTGCCATCAATAGCTTCTAAAAATTGACTTGTAGTAAGATATTTTGAAGATTTATCGATCAACATTGCTAAATCTTTAGTCATCGAGCCACTCTCAACTGTTTTAATACATACATCTTCAATATTATTTGAGAATTTAATTAGATCCTCATTACCATCTAACTTACCTCTATGTGTTAAACCTCTTGTCCATGCAAATATAGAAGCAATAGGGTTTGTAGAAGTTTCTTTGCCTTGTTGATGCATTCTAAAATGCCTAGTTACAGTTCCATGAGCAGCTTCTGACTCTACAGTTTTTCCATCTGGTGTCATTAAAACACTAGTCATAAGTCCTAAAGATCCAAATCCTTGTGCTACGGTATCGGATTGTACGTCACCATCATAATTTTTACATGCCCAAACATATCCACCATTCCATTTCATAGCACAGGCGACCATGTCATCAATTAATCTATGTTCATAAGTAATATTTGCTTTTTTAAATTTGTCAGAAAATTCTTTTTCAAATACTTCTTGGAAAAGATCTTTAAATCTTCCATCGTATGCTTTAAGGATTGTATTTTTAGTTGATAAGTAAACCGGCCATTTTCTACCAAGCCCATAATTCATGCACGCTCTTGCAAAGTTCTTTATTGAATCATCTAAATTATACATTGTTAGAGCTGTTCCAGAACTAGGAAAATCAAAAACTTTAAATTCTTTTTTATTTTTTCCGTCCTTTGAAGTCCACTTAACTTCAAGATTGCCTTCACCTGGTATTAAAAAATCTGTAGCTCTATATTGATCTCCAAAAGCATGTCTTCCAATTACAATTGGTTGCGTCCAACCTGGAACTAACTTTGGAACATTATTACAGATAATTGGTTCTCTAAAAACTGTTCCACCCAAAATATTTCTAATTGTTCCGTTAGGTGACCTCCACATTTTCTTTAACTTGAACTCTTCTACACGCGCTTCATCAGGAGTAATAGTGGCGCATTTTACTCCAACACCATATTGCTTGATTGCATTCGCTGCATCTATTGTAATTTGATCATCAGTTTTATCACGACTTTCCATTCCAAGATCGTAGTACTTGAGATCCACCTCAAGGTAGGGTTTTATTAGCTTATCTTTAATAAATGACCATATAATTCTTGTCATTTCGTCGCCATCTAGCTCAACTACTGGATTTTTAACTTTAATTTTTGCCATAAAATATTGATTGATAAACTGAGATTTTTATACATATTAAGAAAAATTTAGCAAACTTAAAATTATGTTTAATACAATTTTCCCAAAAATTCACAAAGAAGGCTACAAATTCTTAGCTATTTCTATTCTAGCCACGTTCATAATTTTGTTTTTTTCAAAGTTTTTAGGATTTATTTTTATATTAATTTCTATTTGGGTATATTATTTTTTTCGCGATCCAGAAAGAATTTCAATAAATAACGATTCATACCTGGTGAGCCCAGCTGATGGTTTAATCACAAGCATATCAGAGAGATCAGGTCCTGAAGAGCTTAGATTAGAAAACACAACATACACTAGAGTAAGTGTTTTTATGAATGTATTTAATTGTCATGTTAATAGAATTCCAACATCAGGTAACGTTGAAGAAATTTATTATAAACCAGGAAAATTTTTAAACGCTTCTTTAGACAAAGCTAGCGAAGAAAATGAGAGAAATTATTTTAAAATAAAAACTCTAAAAAATAACGAGGAAATTATTATTGTTCAAATAGCTGGACTGATAGCGAGAAGAATAGTTTGTGAAGTAGAACAAGGACAAGAATTAAAACAAGGCGAAAGAATAGGAATGATAAGATTTGGTAGTAGGGTTGATATATATTTTAAAAACAAAAAAGTTTTAGCTAAACTAGGGCAAAATGTTGTTGCTGGCGAAAGCTTATTAGCTTCAGATTAATGGAACAAAATAAAAAATTTAAATTAGTATCTTCAAAAAAAACTAGATATCTTTTACCTAATATTCTAACGTTAGGTGGAGTTTGCCTTGGAATAAGTTCTATTAAGTTCTCTATTGATGGTAATTATAGTCTAGCCGTAACTTTAATTTTATTTGCAGCAATTTTAGATGCCTTGGATGGAAGAATAGCAAGATTAATTAAAGGAACTTCTGAATTTGGAAAAGAATTAGACTCTTTAACTGATTTTGTAAGCTTTGGAATTGCGCCAGTATTTATCTTATACTTTTGGGAGCTGAACACCTATGGAAAATTTGGATGGGCAATTACTTTAATTTATTCTGTTTGCTGCGTTTTAAGATTAGCAAGATTCAATTTAACAAAAACTGACAACCAACAAGATTGGAAAAATAATTTTTTTGAAGGAATACCATCTCCAGCAGGAGGGATTCTAATACTTATGCCACTAATCTATGAGTTAACAGATTTAAATTTAAATTTTGGAGCAAGAGAAGCAACTCCTTTCCTTACAATTTTCATTGCTTTATTAATGGTCAGTAAAATTCCGACACCCTCACTGAAGAAAATTACAATTTCTTCTAAAACAACAATATTTCTATTACTGGCTGTAGGAATAATTTTTATCTCGTTATTGTTTTATACTTTTGAAACTCTGTTAATTTTTAGTCTTATTTATTTGATGTCGATACCGATCAGTATATTTATTTTTAAAAATCAACAAAAAAAATATATGTCAAAAATATCTGATGAAGATCATGAAGATATTTTGTAATGAAAAAATCTAAAAGAGTTAAAAAAAGCAATACTTGGAAAATAAAGCAACATAGAGATCTTTTTTTTAAGAAATCAAAAACACTTGGTTATAGGTCAAGAGCTTCATTTAAATTAATCGAGCTAAATGAAAAATTTAAATTTATAAATAAAAATACAAACTTATTAGATCTTGGTGCTGCCCCTGGAGGATGGTCACAAGTAGCTAGTGGAATTATAGATAATGGGAAAATACTCTCTATAGATATCAAGCCTATGAAACCGATTAAAAATGTAAAAATCTTGAATTGTGATATATTTGATAGAAATACCAAAAATGAAATCTCTAGTTTTTTTCAAGGGAGATTAGATGTTATTGCGTCAGATATGGCTGCTGACACGACTGGAAATAAATCACTAGACTCAATCAGGACAAACCAGTTATGTGCAGAAGTATTAAATTTATCCTTAAAAATACTTAAGCCTACAGGCGTATTTGTATCAAAGCTATTTATGGGCGATGATTTCCTAGAAGTTAAAAATTTAGCAAAATCAATATTTACTGATGTGAGCTTTTTTAAACCTCAGTCAAGTCGAAGTGAGTCAAAAGAGACTTATTTACATTGTAAGATTTTTAAGTCTTTATAAATTATAAAAATTGTTTATAAGTGTATATGGGTGCAATAAGAGAATCTTTAACCTTTGACGATGTATTATTAATTCCGCGATATTCTGATGTATTGCCTTCTGAAACAGATATATCGCTAAATTTAACAAAAAAAATTTCACTTAAAGTTCCATTTTTATCCTCAGCTATGGATACTGTTACGGAGTCTAAAATGGCCATTGCAATGGCTAATGCAGGCGGTATTGGAGTAATTCATCGAAATTTAAATATAAAAGAACAAGCTAAAGAAGTTTTTAATGTAAAGAAAAAAAAATTAATTGTAGGCGCTGCAGTTGGCACCAATAAAGAGGATATTGAGAGAGCAAAAGCACTGATAGATAATGGATGTGATTTAGTAGTAGTGGATACAGCTCACGGACATAGTGAAAAAGTATTAAAAACACTTTCAATGCTAAAAAAAATTAATAAAAAAGTTCCTTTGTGTGTTGGAAATATTGCGACAGGAGAAGCTGCAAAAAAATTATATAATTCTGGTGCTGATATAATTAAGGTTGGTATTGGACCTGGATCAATATGTACAACAAGAATGGTAGCAGGTATAGGTGTACCTCAAATTTCAGCAATAATGGATGTGAAAGGTGCCCTTAAAAATAAAAAAATTAAAATTATTTCAGACGGAGGTATAAAATTTTCAGGTGATATTGCCAAAGCCTTAGCAGCGGGAGCAGATGCAATTATGATGGGGTCAATATTTGCAGGCACAGACGAAAGTCCAGGAAAAAAATATAAGGTAAAAGGAAAAATTTATAAACAATATAGAGGTATGGGGTCCATTGGAGCAATGTCCTCCGGATCGGCTAATAGATATTTTCAAAAAAGTTTTAAAGATAAATCAAAATTTGTACCAGAGGGCGTAGAGGGAAGAGTAGAATACAAAGGCAATGTGTCTAAAATAATATATCAACTAAAAGGTGGCTTGCGTTCATCTATGGGATATATTGGAGCAAAAAATTTAAATCAAATAACAAAAAATGCAAAATTTATTAAAATTACAAAAGCTGGATTTTATGAAAGTATGGTACACAGCGTTGAAATGACTCAAAAGTCAATAAATTATAAATTATGATATCAAAAATTTTAAAAATATTTTTGCTTTTGTTTTTTTTTACTAATAATTCATTAGCGAATACACAATATTATCAAGAAGGATTAAATCTTTACAAAAGTAAAAAATTTAAAGAAGCAAAGTTTAAATTTGAACAAGATATAGTTTTTAACCCAAAAAATGAAATGTCTTATTTGTATTTATCAAAAATATTCAAGAGTTTAGATCAAAAAAATTTGCAAGAACAAAATTTGAATACAGTAATATTATTAAATCCACAAAATGAAGAAGCTTTATATAATTTAGCAAAACTGAAATTAGAATCATCAGATTTTAAGAAGAGTAAAGAATTAAATGATACACTTATTAACTTATGTGATCAATTTTGTGGTGAAAGTAAAAAATTAAAAACTGAAATTGAAAATTTATCAAAAAAATAAATGCAATTTCATAATAAAGATGAAAAGATACTAATAATTGATTTTGGCTCACAGGTTACAAAATTAATCGCAAGGCGGGTAAGAGATTTAGGTGTTTTCTCCGAAGTAATCACTTCAAAAGAGTTAAAGTATGACTACAATTTTAACAATGTAAGAGGGATAATTCTCTCAGGAGGCCCCTCAACAGTAACAAAGAAAAAATTTGAAACTGTTCCTAAAGAAATATTTAAAAAAAATATACCGATCTTAGGTATTTGTTATGGTCTTCAATTGATAGCAAAATTATTTGGTGGGAAAATAAAATCTTCAAAAAAAAGAAGAGAGTTTGGAAGGGCTAATATTTTTCAAAAAAATTATTCAGTTTTAACTAAAAATTTTTATAGTTCAAAAAAAACAGTTTGGATGAGCCATGAAGATGCGGTAGTTAAACTACCAAAAAATTTCAAAGCTATAGCATTTACAAAAGAATCTAGATTAACAATTATTGAAAATAAAAAGAAAAAAATTTTTGGAGTTCAGTTTCATCCAGAAGTAACTCATACAGATAATGGAAAAATAATATTTAAAAATTTTTTATATTCCATTTGCAAAATGAAAAAAAAATGGAATGTAGTTTCTCAAAAGAACAAGATAATTAAAGATATAAAAATAAAAGTAAAAAATAACAAGGTAATCTGTGCTCTTTCTGGTGGTGTGGATAGCAGTGTCGTGGCGTTATTAATTAACAAAGCAATTAAAAAAAATTTAATTTGTATTATGGTAGACACGGGACTAATGAGAAAAAATGAGTTCAAATATAATTATAAAATTTTTAAAAATAAATATAAAATGAATGTAAAATTAATTAATGCTTCAAAAATATTTTTAAAAAAATTAAATAATGTTTCAAATCCAGAGAAAAAAAGAAAAATAATTGGTAATTTATTTATAAAGATTTTTGAGAAAGAGTCTAAGAAATTTAAAAAAATAAAATTTCTCGCTCAAGGAACTCTATATCCTGATATTATTGAAAGTAAATCCTCAACAGGAAGTAAAACGTCAAAAATAAAATCTCATCATAATGTTGGCGGATTACCAAAAAAGATGAATTTAAAATTAATTGAACCATTAAAAGAATTTTTTAAAGATGAGGTCAGAAAACTAGGAAACTCTTTAGGTCTCGCTAAAAGCATATGTTATAGACATCCTTTCCCTGGTCCCGGTTTAGGTATAAGAATAATTGGAAACATAACACCGCAAAAAATTAAAATTCTTCAAGAAGCAGATTATATTTTTATGAATGAGCTAAAAAAAAACAATCTCTACAATAAAATATGGCAAGCTTATGCTGCTCTTTTACCAATCAAAACTGTAGGAGTAATGGGAGATGCAAGAACTTATGAATATACATGCTTATTAAGAGCTGTTACATCAGAAGATGGAATGACAGCAGATTATTTCAGTTTTCCTAAATATTTTTTAGGAAAAATTTCTAATAAAATAATAAATAATGTAAGAGGTATTAACAGAGTAGTGTATGATATAAGCTCTAAACCTCCTAGCACAATTGAGTTAGAGTAATTATTTGAGAAAAAAATGAATAAAAAAATTTTGAAAATTTTAAGAAAAAAAAATAAATCAAAAATTGTAAGCTTAACAGCTTATTCAAAAAATGTTTCGCAAATTTTAGATAAATATTGCGACATTGTTTTGGTAGGTGATTCAATGGCTAATGTTCTATATGCTTTAAAAAATACTCATAAAATTTCTTTAGCAAATATTATACAACATACTTTAAGTGTAAAAAAAGGAATCAAAAAATCTCTTTTAGTAGTAGATATGCCAAAAGGAACCTATAACAGTAAAAAGATAGCAAAAAAAAATGCAAAATACATTTTGAGTAAAACAAAATGTGATGCAGTGAAAATTGAGAGCAATAATAAAAATTTTGATGTAATTAGCGAATTAGTTAAAGCTAAAATACCAGTAATGGGGCATATAGGCTATACGCCTCAATTTAAAAAAAAATTTAAAATTGAGGGAGAAACAAAAAAACAAGCAAATAAACTTTTACAAGAAGCAAGACTAATTGAGAAGGCAGGTGCATTTTCTATCGTTTTAGAATGTATAGCGCCTCACGCATCAAGATTAATTTCTAAAGGAATTAAAATACCTTCAATTGGAATTGGTTCTTCAGCTTATTGTGATGGCCAGATTTTAGTGACTGATGACATGTTAGGGATCAGCGGTTTTTACCCAAAATTTGTTAAAAAATACGCTAATCTAAACAGATCAATTGAAAAAGCTGTAAAAAAATATAGTAGAGATGTAAAATTAAATAAATTTCCTTCAAAAACTAATTTTTTACATGGAAAATAATTTAGAAAATAAAATTGAGCTCAAAGACAAAATAAACTCTTTTTATAAAGAATATAAGGTTAAAATTATTTTATTTATTTGTACTCTATTCATTTTTTCAATCGTAGCAGTTGCTTTAAAGATTAATTATGAAAAGAAAAACAAATTAATATCTGAAAAATTTATAACAGCAGGATTATACGTTGCCTCAAATGAAAATGAAAAATCAAAAAAAATATTTGAAGAAATTATTTTGAGTAAAAATAAATTTTATTCAATTTTAGCATTAAACTCTATTTTAGAAAAAAACTTAGTTTCTGATAAAAAAAAAATGTTAAGTTATTTTGAAATAGTAGAGAACGTAATTGAAAACGAAGAGCAATTAGAACTTTTGATGTTTAAAAAAGCATTATATCTGATTAAAAACTCAGAGATCGATGAGGGTAACAAATTGATTAATACTTTAATCAAAAAAGACACAAAATATAAAAGTCTATTTAAAGAATTACTTGTTAAATAAATATTAACAATGAAACTGCTCACTATTTTTATAATTCTTGTATTACTTAATAACTGCTCATTTGACAATAAATCAGGTATTTGGAAAAATGAAAACCGTTCTCCTAATTTATCAAAGGATAGTAATCAAGAATTTAAAACTTTATCTTTAAGTAATAAAGTTTTTGATCAAACAATAAATATTAAACAAGATTTTAGATTTAAAGTTACTGACCCGATAAATAATGATAAATGGGAAGATATATATTTTGATCAAACAAATAATTTTAGAAATTTTCAATATAGAGATCTGAATACGATATCTTTCAGAAGCAAAAAACTAACAAAATACAACACAAGTAATTATCTGCTTTACCAAAACGATAAATTGATAATGAATGATATAAAAGGAAACATAATTGTTTTTTCAATGAGTGAAAAAAAAATTATTTCTAAATTTAATTTTTATAAAAAAAAATACAAAAAGATTGATAAAATTTTAAATATCATTGCTGATGAAAATTCAATCTATGTTTCAGATAATATTGGTTATTTATATGCGTTTAATTTTGAAAAAGATAAACTAATATGGGCAAAAAATTATAAAATTCCTTTCAGATCAAACTTAAAACTATCTAAAGGTAAACTCATTGCTGCCAATCAAAATAATAGTTTATATTTTTTTAACAAATACGACGGTGAAATTGTAAGATTGATACCTACAGAAGAAACAGTAATTAAAAATAAATTTTCCAACAATCTATCTTTGAATGATAATTTATTATTTTTTTTAAATACCTATGGATCCATATATGCAATAAATACAAATTCTATGAAAATAATTTGGTTTTTAAATTTAAATCAATCATTTGATATTAACCCAAGCAATTTATTTTTTAGTAATCAAATTATTAATAATGATAATAAGATTGTAATTTCAACAAATCAATTTACTTATATAATAGATTTAAAAAGTGGAGCAATATTACATAAGAAAAATTTTTCTTCTCAAGTAAAACCTATTATTTTAGATGATTATCTTTTTTTAATAACAAAAAAAAATTATTTGATATCTGTTAATTTAAATAATGGAAAAATTATTTTCTCATATAATATTGATGATAAAATCGCAAAATTTCTCAATACTAAAAAAAAAAAAGGTTTAGAATTTAAAAAAATTACAGTCGTGAATAATGAAATTCTTATTTTTCTAAAAAATTCATTTATCCTTAAATTTGACTTATATGGTAATTTAGAGGATCTAAAAAAATTGCCGTCTAAAATTAAGTCAAACCCTATATTCATTAATAGGTCGATTCTTTTTATAGATAAAAAAAAAAGACTTTCGATTATTGATTAAGTATTAGACTTCCCACTTAATAGAGATAGCTGTTTAACTTTAAATCCATTTAAATTATCAGATGGTTTGATTGGATAATCCCCTGTAAAATAATGATCACTAAATTGAGGATAATTGGAGTTTCGTGAATTTCCAGTTAATGCTTTATATAAGCCATCTAAGCTTAAAAATTTTAAAGTTTTTGCATTTATATATTCACACATTTCTTGGTTATTTTTTCTATAAGCTAAAAGCTCTTCTTTAGTTGGCATGTCTACGCCATAAAAATCTGGGTATTTAATTTCAGGACAAGCTATTCTTACATGAACCTCTTTTGCCCCACTTTCATAAAGCATTTTAACTATCTTATGACAAGTAGTTCCTCTAACTAGAGAATCATCAATTAATATTATTGACTTATTTTTAACAACTGTTTTCGATGGACTTAATTTAAGTTTTACCCCTAGACTTCTTATACTTTGAGTAGGTTCAATAAAAGTTCTTCCAACGTAATGATTTCTAATTAAGCCTAACTCAAATTTTTTTTTTGATCTTTCTGCATAACCTAAAGCTGAAGGGACGCCAGAGTCTGGAACAGGCACAATCAAATCAGCGTCTAAATCAGTTTCTTTAGCCAATTCAGATCCTAACTGTTTTCTATATTCATAAGCACATTTATTATTTATTAAGCTATCTGGTCTTGCAAAATATATATATTCGAAAACACATGGCCTCGGTTTTTGTTTGGGAAAAGGTTTTACTGATTTAATTTTTTCATTCTCAATAACTACTATTTCACCATTTTCAATTTCTCGAATAAATGTAGCTCCTACAATATCTAGAGCGCAAGTTTCAGATGCAAAAATATAAGAATTTTTCAATTTACCTAAAACAAGAGGCCGTATCCCAAAAGGATCTCTTACACCAACAAGTTTTTTATTAGTCATTAAGACTAAAGAATACCCTCCTTGTATTTGAAAAAGAGCATCGATTAATTTATCAATAAATTTGTCTCTTTTCGATTTTGCTATAAGTTGAACTATAGTTTCTGTATCACTAGTTGTTCTAAAAATAGCACCATCTTTTACAAGAGCTTCTCTTAGCATTAACGCATTGGTTAAATTTCCATTATGTGCAATACTTAAACCACCCATGTGCAAATCGGCGAAAAAAGGCTGAATATTTCTTAATGAAGTCTCACCAGTTGTAGAGTATCTGTTATGGCCGATCGCAAAATTACCTGGAAGTTTATTTAAAATTTCTGAGTTTGTAAAATGGTCTCCTACTAACCCTTGTCTTTTTTCAGAGTGATAGTTTTTTCCATCAAAAGACACTATTCCACAGCCCTCTTGACCTCTATGTTGTAATGCATGCAAACCTAAAGCCACTAATGCGGAGGAGTCTTGATGATTAGATATTCCAAAAATACCACATTCTTCTCTTAGCTTATCTAATTTAAATTTTTTCAATTTTTTCTTTCGTATCTAAAAATTCCTCACTGGATGGAAATTCCTCTATTAATATTTTACTACCTTTGCTTATTAAATTAAAAGAAAAAGCCTCATCAGTTGATATACCCCAATTCTGATATGGATAAAACCAATTTAATACTGAAAACAAACAGACTGAAACAACATAACCCTTAAAAAAACCAAACAATAAGCCAAAAGACTTATCTATCGAACCCACTCCGGTCCAGGTGACAGCACGACCAAGTGCTTTTCCAACTAAAATTGTCAAAAACAAAGTAAAGATAAATATTGAAACTCCAAGCCCAACACTGTTGATAAATTCAGATTCTATATATTCACTTACAACAGGTTGAAGTTTTGGTACTAAAATAATTGTTATAATTGTTGAAAAAATCCATTTCATAAAAGAAATTAAGCTTAATGAAAATCCTTTAGCAAAACATTGCACCACACAATAAAAAAATATGATTGCAACTAATGTATCGAATAAAGTAAGAGTATTTTGTATTTGCTCTAATAAATCATTTATCATATGAGTTCTTTGCCATCTTTACCAAAAGGTTTATAAATTATTAATAGCTTAGGGAGTAAAGTAAGCACGGAAATCATAGCTAATAACATTGCTATACCAGTAAAAAACCCAAAATAAATTGTTGGAATAAAATTAGATAGCACCAATATTGAGAAGCCAAAAACTATAGTTATGGATGTATTTAATATCGCAATACCTACAGTACTGTGACATCTATCTAAAGTTTTATTATAATTTCGAATTTTATAAAACTCTTCCTTAAATCTATAAATATAATGAATACTATTATCTACGGCTATACCGATAGTTATTGCAGCTATAGTTATAGTCATCATATCTAATGGAATATTCATTAATCCTATGATGCCAAGGATAAAAAAAGCAGCGATAAAGTTTGGCACAACACCTATGACAGATAAAGCCAAATTTCTAAATAGTATAAAAAACATAGCAAAAATCCCTAACATGACTATTCCTAAAGTAAGAATTTGGGATTTGAATAAACTTTGTAAAAGGTTATTAAATAATATCAAAACACCAGATAATTTATATTCATCTTTTTCCAATCCCAGTTTAGTATTAAGTTCATTATTTATTTTTTTTATTAATTCATTTCTTCTTAAGTTTTCTAATGAATCTTTAATTCTTACAGATATTCTAGCTTCATCTTTTTCAACTGAGATATAAGGTGATACAATTTCTTTTTTTATCTCATTAGGTATTTTGCTATACAGAACTGCTATCTCTAAACTTTGTAATTGCTTCTTATTTAGATCTTCAGCAACTCTTAAAATCGAGCCGAAAGATAACACTTTACCAATTTCTGGCAATGAGTCTAAATAATCGTGAACTTTTAAAATCTTATCCATTTTATCTCTTGTAAACCAGTATTTTGACTTTTCTTCATTGCTATCGTTATCTTCTTCCCATTCAGAAAATTCATCATCATCTTTATCTTTACTATTCTTAACAGGAAATTTTAAAATGATATTTAATGGAGTAGTTCCACCAAGATCTTCGTCAATTTTTTTCATCCCCTTATAAATTTCAGTTTCTTTGTCAAAATAATTTATAAAACTATTTTCTACTTCAAGTTTTGATATACCAATAATGCTGGAGATGATAATTGCAAGAGTTGTACCAAAAAGAAAAATATTACTTTTTTTTGCAATAGAACCAAGTATGGAAGTAATAAGAGATTTTTGCGTATCTTTAATATTTATTTCATTTTCTGAAGAAAAAATATTTAATAAAGAAGGTAAAAGAAGAAAAGTAACTGATAAAGAAACTATAAGACCCAAAGTCATCATCCAACCAAAATCAATGATTGGTTTTATTCCGCTGAAAATTAAAGATAGAAATGCACAAATAGTTGTTAAAACAGTGTAGAGAATAGGAAGCATCATCTTTTTACTAGACTCTAATACAGCGTCACCTTTATTTATCTCAGGATGTTCCTTTTTTAGTTGAAGAAATCTTACTGTTAAATGAATATTCATTGCCATATTAAGTATAAGCATTAAAGCGATAAAATTTGAAGAAATCACTGTAACTTTCCACCCGATCATCCCCAATAAACCAATCATAATTATAACAGATGTAGCACATCCTGCTAAAGGCATGATTACCCACTTAATATTTTTAAATATAAACCAAAGTGTTAAGATTATAAAAACAAAAACACCAATTCCAAAAACAATTATATCGCTTTTTATAAAACTCATCATATCATCAGCAATCATTGGAATTCCGCCTAAGTGAATTTTTGCATTTTCACCATACTTGTTAATTACGTCTCTGATCTCAGTAATGTTTTGATGATTTCTTAAATTATAAAGATTCTTATACTCCTCATATTCTTTAAGAAAAATTTTATAACTTTTTTTTTGATCTTTAGTTAACCCTTGGTCATTTAATTGATTATAATATTTATCTTTTATTTTTATATATTCATTTAATCTTTCATCTTTTTTTAAATAAACTACAATCCCTGAGGTTTTGCCATCTTCGCTAATTACATAATTTTTATAAATTGGACTATTGATTATCTCTTCAAAACCCCTTTTTCTATCAATTTCTGGATAAGCTAGTGTTTTATAATTCTTAATTCTATCCATCAAATTTTCATCGGTGCTTTTTAAGAGAGGAACATCAATAACTGTTATTACACTGTCAACCCATGTCAACTTTTCAATTTTTGATTTTAATAATTGTAAATTTAAAATTGTTTCTTTTTCAGTAAAACTAGAAACAGGAGAATAAGTTAAAACTAAAAATTCTTTTGTTCCGTATCTTTCATTTATTTCTCGAAGATATTTAAGGTCTCTGTCCCCCTCTAACAGCAGAGAATCTGACGAGGCATCTAAATTAAAATTTTTTGCGTTATATAATGAGAAAAATATAAGTACTAAAATTAATGAGAGGGTTATCTTAGGAAAATCTATAACAAACTTTTTATAAATATAAGACCACATGAGAATATTTCAGATATATCTTAATTTTATTATAACTAAAGAAAAAACTGGGTCTAATTTTTGCTCAAATCTTTAAATTTTGTATAAATTCCCTCAAACTCAAGCTTGACAGTCCCTGTAGGCCCATGTCTTTGTTTACCTAAAATGATATCTGCTAATCCATTTACGTCATTCATTTTCGACTGCCACTCAGCATGTTCTATTGAACCTAGCTTAGGTTGTTTACGCTCTAAATAATAAGCTTCTCTGTATACAAACATTACCACATCAGCATCCTGCTCAATAGATCCAGACTCTCTTAAATCAGCTAATTGAGGTTGTTTGTCGTCTCTTTGTTCAACTGCTCTAGAGAGTTGTGACAAGGCGAGCACTGGGACCGCAAGTTCTTTAGCAAGTGCTTTTAGACCTTGGGTAATTTCTGATATTTCCTGAACACGACCATCATTTCTATTTGAGCTAGATCTCATTAGCTGAATATAGTCTACTACAATTAAACTTAGTCCAAATAATCTTTTTATTCTTCTTGCTCTGTTACTTAAAGTAGCAATGGTTATTGCAGGTGTTTCATCAATATATAATGGCAAATTATAAATGTTTCTAGATGTTTCAATGTATCTATTAATTTCCTCCTCAGTAACTTTTCCTCTTCTTATATCATCTGATTTAATTTTAGCTTGCTCAGATAAAATTCTAGTTGATAGCTGTTCTGAGGACATCTCCAGAGAAAAAAAAGCGATAGATGATTTTTCTTGTCTCTTTAAAATATTTTGAGCAGCGTTATAAGCTATGTTCGTTGCCAAAGCAGTTTTACCCATAGAAGGTCTTCCTGCTAAGATAATTAGATCTGACTTATGAAGACCGCCTAACTTTTCATCTAAACCACTAAGTCCTGTCGGTACCCCGACTATACCTTGATCATTTTGCATTGCTTGAGTTGCCATCTCAATTGTTTGATCCAAAGCTTGATTAAATTTTAAAAAAGATTGAGAAAAACTTCCTCTTTCAGCTAAATCAAAAAGTGATTTTTCTGTATTTTCAATTATATTTTCTGCATCTTGGTCCTGAATATTTGTATTTAAAGTATCTGCAGAAAGTCTATCTGATATTAAAATTAGTTCTCGTCTTAGATACATTTCGTGAATTATTTTTGCGTAATCCAAAGCTTGTTTTGCTGAACCTGAAAATCTAGTGAGTTTAACAAGATATTCTGTTCCACCAACTTCATCTAACATATTATCTTTCTCAAAATAATTTTTTAGTGTAATTGGATTTGCAATCATTCCTTTGTTATTCAAATTTTCAATTACTTCGTAAATTTTGATATGAGCTGGATCATAAAAAATTGATGAATTTACTATGGTGGATACCTCATCTATAATATCATTGTTTACTAAAACTGATCCCAATAAAGCCTGTTCAGCTTCCAAGTTCGAGGGTTGCTTATTTTCTACTTTTTTTTGAAGAGATTTGATTTCTTTCACACAATTATAATATGTAAAAACATGATGTGTTAAAGGATAAAGTTACACACCATTTTTTTCTCACTGTGGAAAAGTTATTTAGATTGTTTTTTATCGATCTTGATTGATATTACTGCTTTCACTTCAGAATGGAAATTTATATCTACCTTAAACAAACCTATTTTATTTAATTCATTTTTTAAAATAATCTGAGAGGGGCTTACGTCAGCACTAGTTTTTTCTTTAATAAGGTTTGTAATTTCTTTAGGCTTTATCGAACCGTATAATTCGCCATTTTCTTTACTTTCTTTGTTAAACTCAAATGTTTTATTATTTACTAATTTCGCAACCTCTTTAAATTTATTCTTAGTTTCAAGATTTCTTTTATTTAACTCATCTTTTTTTTTACTAACGAGTTCTTGATTTTCTTTACTAAATCTTAAAGCTTTTCCTTGTTTTAATAAAAAATTTCTACCATACCCGTTCTTAACCTTTACTGTATCGCCTATATTTCCTAAATTTAGAATATTTTCCAATAAAATTATTTCCATTTTAAATTAAACCTAATATTTTTGCTTTTTTAATTTCTCTAGTCAACTTTTTTTGTTTGCTATAAGAAACCGAAGTTATTTTTGATGATATTATTTTTCCATTGTCTGAAATGTATTTTTTTAATAAAGCAATATTTTTATAATCTACCGGAGGAGCATTTTTAATTGATAAAGGACATTTTTTTGAAAATCTTCCATCATTTTTTTGAAACAAGCTTAATTTATTAAGAGAATTAGATCCTCTTTTTTGAAATTTTTTATTTTTCTTTTTCATTTATTTATCTTTTTTAAAAAACTCAATTTTTGTATCTAATTTTTTATATTTAACTGTTAAGTGCCTTATAATTGCACTATCAATCTTAACTTTTTTTTCAATTTGGTTTAGAGTCTCAGAATTACCTTCGAATTTATAATGAATATAAAAACCTTTCCTATAATTTTTAATTTTATTAGCTAAGTTTAAAAGGCCCCATTCTTCAATTTTGATTACCTTGCCAGAGGAGTTATTTATAACCTCGTTGTATTTATCTTTTATCGTTTTCAATTCTTTTTCAGCTAAATCTTGTCTAGCTACTATAGTATTTTCGTAAAAAGCCATATAATATTATGTTAATTAGTTTTTAATATTTATTTATAAAAGCTGGTTTATACTATAATGAAGAATTATAGCAATACTAATTATTAATATATAAAATTACACAAAATGAGCGCTTTATTATTTCCAGGACAAGGTTCTCAAATAGTAGGCATGGGATCAGAATTTTACAAAAATTTTGAAATAGTAAAAAAAATATTCAAACAAGCTGACGAAAAATTAAACTTTCCAATTTCAGGTATGATCCTTGAAGGTCCGACTGACAAATTACAACTTACTAAAAATACTCAGCCTGCAATTCTTACAGTCAGTTATTCCATATTTAAAGTTTTAAAAGAAGAATTTGGATTTAATTTTGATTCATTCAATTTTTTTGCAGGTCATTCTTTAGGTGAATATAGTGCTCTTGTTTGTTCTAATTCTTTAAAATTTAGCGATGCTATATATTTACTTCATGAAAGAGGAAAGTCTATGCAAGAGGCAGTTCCTGTAGGGGAGGGCAGTATGATTGCGGTCCTAGGTTTGAAAACAGAGGAGATCGATAACTTAATCTCATCTTTAAAATTAAAAAATGGAGTTTGTGAAATTGCAAATGATAACGCTGATGGCCAAGTAATTATAAGCGGAGATAAAAATAGTGTTCAATTATTTTCATCAAGTTTAAAGGAAAAAAAAATTAAATCTATTCCATTAAAAGTAAGCGCCCCATTTCATTGTTCATTAATGAAACCAGCAGCCAAAGCAATGGAGGAAAAAATAAATAAAACATTATTTAAAGAACCTTCAATAAAGATAATTAATAATGTTACTGCATCTCCAGAAACAAATTCTGATACGATCAAAAAACTATTAGTAGATCAGATTTTTTCTACCGTTAAATGGCGTCAGACATTGATGTATATTTCAAATGCAGGTGTCACTAATTTTATTGAAATTGGTCCAGGAAAGGTTTTATCTGGTATGGTAAAAAGGACGATAAAAAAAAGCGTAAATTGCTTTTCAATTAATTCAATTGCTGATATTAAAAATCTTAAAAATGAATTTGAAAAATAAAAAAATTATCATTACAGGTGCAACAGGTGGAATAGGAAATTGTTTAGTTGAAAAATTTAATAATTTTGATGCATCAATAGTAGCAACTGGAACAAATGAAGGAAAACTTGATAATTTAAAAAAAAAATTTCCGAAGGTTCATATTGAAAAATTTAGTCTTCATGAACATGAAAAAATTGAGGAATTTGTTAATAAGATTGAATCTAAGCTTGGAGGAATTGATATTCTTATAAATAATGCGGGCATTACGCTAGATAATTTATCTATTCGTCTTAGTGAGGAAAATTGGAAAAAAGTCTTAGACATAAATTTAACTGCAACTTTTTTAATGTGCAAATATACAATTAAAAAAATGCTTAAAAAAAAATTTGGTAAAATAATAAATATAACTTCTGTAGTGGGGCACACAGGTAATTTAGGTCAAGCAAATTACGCAGCATCTAAAGCTGGTATAATAGGTTTTTCAAAAACATTAGCAATAGAGTATGCAAAAAAAAATATTAATATTAATTGTGTCTCTCCAGGTTTTATAAAAACAGAGATGACGGATAAAATTGATGAAGAATTTAAAAAAATTCTTGTTAGCAAAATACCCTCAGGAAGTTTAGGAACTGGGGAAGATGTTTCTAATTGTGTAGCCTTTTTAGCTTCAGATATGGCAAATTATATTAATGGAGAAACTATACACGTTAATGGTGGAATGTATATGTCTTGACAATTCTTTTTAATAATCTAATAAGAAATTAAATAAAACATAAGAAAGGATTTCATGTCAGAAGATATAAAAGGAAAAATTAAGAAAATTGTTGCAGATCACCTTGGTATTGAAGAAGAAAAGGTAACTGAGGAAGCTAGTTTCATTGATGATTTAGGTGCAGATAGTCTTGATACAGTAGAATTAGTAATGGCCTTCGAAGAAGAATTTGGATCAGAAATATCAGATAGCGAAGCAGAAAAAATTTTAACAGTAGGAGATGCAATCAAATTTATTGAGAGCAAATCAAGTTAATTTAAATAATATTTATTATGGCTCATGATAAAAATATCATGGTTATATTGTCTTCTCCTTCTGGAGTAGGAAAAACTACGCTAACAAAAAAAATTCAACAGAAGTACCAATCTTTTAAAATTTCAGTTTCACATACTACAAGAAAACCAAGATCAAATGAGGTTGAAGGAGTTGATTATTATTTTGTCTCACAGAAAAAATTTGAGGAATTAATAAGTGAAAATAAATTTTACGAATATGCTAAAATTTTTGAAAACTATTACGGTACTTTAAAAAAAAATGTAGACGAAACAATTCTTAATAATGATATTATATTTGATATAGACTGGCAGGGAACAAAGCAACTTTCAAAATTTACGAATTTAAATCTTATAAAGATATATCTAATAACTGATAATAAAGAAGAACTTAAAAAAAGACTGATAAAAAGAAATCAAAATACTGAAGATGAGATTAAAAGTCGTTTTGACTCTTTTGATGAAGATATTAAACATTGGAAGGACTATGATTACGTAATAATAAATAAAAATCTTGATGTTTGTTTTAAGCAAATTGAAAAAATTATACAAAATAACAAAAAAAAAGAGATTAATTTTTCTCAAATAATTCAGTAATTTTGTAATATATTTCTGGACTTATATTTGAGGGTCTTAAATTTATTTGTAATTCTGAAATTCTTTTAATTTTATCCTGATTAAGAATTTTTTTGATATTTTTATTTATCATTTTTCTTTTATTTGAAAATAAAATATTAGTAATTTTTTCTAAATTATCGATTTTATCTATTTTATAAAGATTTTTGTTTTTAGGTTTAAAATGAATTATCATCGAACTAACTTTTGGTTTTGGAAAAAAGCAATTGGGAGAAATAGTGAATTTTTTGAGAATATTTAACCTATAACCTGTTATAATCGAAATTCTACCGTAATTTTTTGAAGGAAATTTTCCTATAATTTTTTCTCCCAATTCTTTTTGAAACATAAATACAATATCATCAATTTTTGAGGATAAACATTTTAATTTTAAAATTTTAACAAGAATTTGAGAAGATATATTATATGGCAAATTGCCAAAAACTTTTAAATTTTTAGTAACAACATTTTCAAGATTAAATTTTAATATATCATCGTTGAAGATTTTAATTAATTTATTTGAAGAAAATTTATTTCTTAATTCAATTGCTAAATTTTTATCCTTTTCAACAACTATGAGTGATTTGGGTTTTCTTAATAAAATTTCTTCTGTCAGAGCACCTTTGCCAGGCCCTATCTCTAGAATATTTTTATTCTCTATTTGTGATAAATCAATAATTTTTCTAATAATATTCTTATCAATTAAAAAATTTTGTCCTAACGATTTTTTTGCATATTTCATTTTCCAAATTTATTTACAAAATTTACACATTCAATAAGACTTTTTGGATTACTTTTATTTTTACCTATCATATTAATTGCTGTACCGTGATCTGGAGATACTCTTAAATATTTAAGGCCTAAAGTAATATTAATTGCATTAAATTTAAAAAGCGCTTTGAAAGGTGCAAGGACTTGATCATGAAACATGCCAATCACTACGTCAAAGTTTTTATAATTATTGATAAACAAAGTATCTGATACTAATGGTCCAGATACTTTGAGCCCTGACATTTTTAATTTTTTGATTGCCGGTATAACAATCTTTACTTCTTCGGACTTCTTTCTAAGTTCTGCATTATGTGGATTTAGACCTAAAATACCTATTTTAGGCTTAAAATTGAAAATATCTTTATACCATTTTTCTATTATTTTAGTTTTGTTGATTATTTTTTTTGCAGAAATATTTTTAGAAACTTGTTTTATATTAATATGTGTTGTTATTGGAGCAATAGCTAATTTTTTATTTTTTATTAACATTACTTCTTTATTATTTTTTATTTTACATTTGGAAGCTAGGAATTCTGTAACACCAGATCCTTCTTTCTTTAATAGTTTCTTATCTATTGCACAATTAATAATACCTTTAACTTCTTTTTTTAAAGCTAATTGATGAGCAATATTTAAGGATTTTATTATGAATTTTGATCTAGATGTAAGCGGAACATCTAAAGAGTTTTTAAATGAAATGTCAACATTAATTATTTTTAAAAAATTTCCCTGTATCTCATCATCCAAATTCTTAATTTTAATAATTTTAATTGGATATTTTAGTTTTTTGAATTGAGCTTTCATTAAATTAAAATTTGAAATTAAATAAATTCTTTTTCTTGTTGTTTTATTGAGTTTTTTCCAGGTTTTGAAAATCAATTCAGAATTTATACTATTTGGATCTCCACTTAATAATAAAATTTTTTTTTTCATTTATATTCAATTAAACTTGTATTTCTAACTTTAGACAAATGACTTAATGAATATAAATCAACTAATTCATTTTTTTTTTTGATTAATTAATTTTTGCTTTAAATCTTCCAAATTTAAATCAGTTATTTCTGAATTTCTTATATTATTTACTTTTAGAAATAACGCAGTACTCTGTTTTTTAATTGGTTCTGAAACTTGACCTATTTTCAAATTTTTAATTATATTATAAATTTGATCTGATAGAGATCTTTCGCTAATCCACCCCAGATCTCCTTTATTTGATGATGATGATGAAATGCTGTACTTTAATGCTACGGACTCAAAATTTTCTTTTTTTATTTCTGATATGATATTTTGAATTTTTTGATTATCATTTTGATTATTTTCAATCATAATTTCAATTTCAGATATTCTAAATTCCCTTAAGTTTTTTTTTGTTTTTTTATAATTTTTTAATTCTTGTTCGATAATATTTTCATCAATATTAAATTTTTTGTAATAAAGTTTAAATACTAGTTGTTGCCACATAGTTTGAACTTCAACTTCATCTAGGAACAACTGATAGTCTAAATTATTCTCCTCAAATTTTTTTTTAAGGCTAGATATATTGTTTGCAGAAATAGATTTAAGGTAAGCATTAATTTGGGAATTATTCTTTTTTATGTTATATTTTTTTAATTCTATTTTTTTAAGCTTATATTGTATCAGAGACTCTACTGCTTGCTTTTTTAATAGATTAATACTTGTTTGATTAACCTCAGTTCCCGAAAAATTTAATAAAGTTAAAATTTTATTCTTTATTTCATAACTTGTAATTATTTCGTTTTCTACTTTAATAACAATTTTGTTATTTATCTTTGCATAAACATATTTTGATGTCGCGAGAAAAAATAATACAAATAAAATATAGATTAAACTTTTCTTCATTGGCTAAAAGATGGCGATTCTATATTTCCAAAAGGGGTAAGCGTAATTTTAAACATTAAAGAATTTTCAGGTTCTAGTTCAGAGTCATTGTAAAATTCTCTTCTATATACTAGACCTGCTCTTAAACAATCATTTATATATTCATAACTTAAATTATAA
>MDSV01131264.1_pt1 | contig 24951 bp, 22 predicted proteins | sample 810851 | NCBI WGS metagenome assembly MDSV01 (sample SAMN05326640, study PRJNA326480) | marine metagenome | isolation source: seawater | place: Atlantic Ocean: North East | collected 2012
AATAATTATTATGATATAAAATTAAAAAAAGATAGACTTAAAATTTTAAAACAAAATAAAAATTTCAAGTTTTCAAAATTTGATATTACTTCCTTTACAAGAATTAATTCTTTTTTTAAAAAAAAAAAAATAGATATTGTCATACATTTAGCCGCACAGGCTGGAGTAAGATATTCAATTACTAATTCAGAGGCTTATGTAAAAAGTAATTTAATTGGTTTCTACAATATTATTGAAAATTCAAGATTGTTTAAAATAAAGAAATTTTTTTATGCTTCAACTAGCTCAGTATATGGTGATTCAAATAATTTTCCCTTATCTGAATTTAGCAATACAAACAATCCTAAATCTTTTTATGCAGCTACAAAAAAGAGTAATGAAGTACTCGCATATTCATATTATGAAATATTTAAATTTAAAGCTATAGGTTTAAGATTTTTTACAGTTTATGGAGAATTTGGTCGGCCTGATATGGCATTATTCAAATTTACTAAATGTATTATTGAAAATAAAAAAATAGAATTATTTAACGGTGGAGACCATGTTAGAGATTTTACCTATATTTCTGATGTTGTAGAGTCAATTAGAAGATTAATTACAAAAAAATTTGATTTTCCAGAGATTTTCAATATTTCAAGTTCCAACCCTCAACAATTAAAAAAATTTCTTAAAATAACAGAGCAAATAATTGGTAAGAAAGCAAAAATAATTAACAAAAAAATGCAAAAAGGTGATGTTTACAAGACTCATGGGGACTCAAAAAAGTTACAAAAAAAAATCAACTTTTTACCTTCTGTAGATATTGATGAGGGTATAAAGAAATTTATTAATTGGTATAAAAAATATTATAAATTAGATGAAAAAAACAAGTAGAATTTTAATTACTGGTGCTTCAGGAATGGTAGGAAAGGCGCTAATTAATTATTTTAATCAAAATAAATACACTCAAATATTTTATCCAAATCGAAAAGAATTAAATTTAATGAACAAAACAAAAGTATTAAATTACATAAAAAAAAAATAAACCTGAATATGTTTTTGCTGCTGCAGCTTTTGTTGGTGGAATAGAAGCAAATATGAACGATCCTATTAATTTTTTTTACAAAAATATAGAAATACAGAATAATTTAATTAATTCTTGTGATACCCATGATGTAAACAATCTATTATTTTTTGGTAGCAGTTGTATTTACCCAAGATTAGCTAGACAGCCAATTAAAGAAGAAGAAATCCTATCAGGATTTCTTGAAAAAACAAATGAGGCTTATGCTATATCAAAAATAGCAGGATTAAAATATTGCGAATATTTGAGAACTAAAAAAAATAGAAACTATTTTACTATTATGCCTACTAATTTATACGGTCTTAATGACAACTATAATCAAAATTCATCACATGTCATACCTGCATTGATTTCAAAAATACACAAAGTAAAAGAAAGTAAGCAGAAGTCTTTACACTTATTTGGTACTGGAAAAGCCTTAAGAGAATTTTTATTTGTTGACGATTTAGCTAATGCATCTGTAATCGCTATGAAAAAAAATACTAAATATTCTATGATCAATGTGGGTTCAGGATCTGAAATAACAATTAAAAATCTTGCAAACTTAATTCTAAAAATAGCAAATTATAAAGCTAAAATTATATTCGATACAAAAATGCCTGACGGCACACCAAGAAAAATATTAGACTCATCAAGAATTTTTAAACTTGGATGGTCACCAAAAATATCATTAGATAGGGGCCTAAAATATGTTTATGATATGTACGATAATAATATAAGCATAAGATCATGAAAAAAATTGCACTTATAACTGGGATTACTGGGCAAGATGGTAGCTATCTAGCTGAATTTTTATTAAGAAAAAATTATTTAGTTCATGGTATAAAGAGAAAAAGTTCACAATTTAATACACAATTAATAGATAATATTTACGAAGACCCTTTGATCAAAAATAAAAAGTTTTTTTTACATTATGGTGATATGACAGACAGTTTAACTATTACTAAAATTATAAAAAAGGTTAAACCGAATGAGATTTATAATCTTGCAGCCCAAAGTCATGTAGCTGTAAGCTTTGATAATCCAGAGTTTATTTCAAATGTCAACGCCTTTGGAGCTTTAAGAATTTTAGAATCAATAAAACTTTTAGGATTAGAGAAATATACAAAATTTTATCAAGCATCTACTTCGGAAATGTTTGGAGATGCTCAAAAAAAATCATTAAATGAAAAATCTTCATTTCAACCTAAGAGCCCTTACGGTGTTTCAAAATTATATGCTTATTGGATGACAAAAGTTTATAGAGAATCTTATAAAATCTATGCTGTTAATGGAATATTATTTAATCATGAATCCGAAAGAAGGGGTGAAACTTTTGTTACTCGTAAAATTACTAAAGGGCTATCAGAAATTCTATGTGGAAAAAGAAAATGCTTATTTATTGGAAATCTTGACTCTAAAAGAGATTGGGGTCATGCCAAAGATTATGTAAAGATGCAATGGATGATGATGCAACAAAAAACACCTAAAGATTATGTTATAGCAACTGGAAAACAGTTTAGTGTTAGAGAGTTTATAAATAAATGTGCAAATTATCTTAATATAAAAATAAAATGGTCAGGATCAGGAATAAATGAATTTGCCGAGGTTATAAAATCTAATAACCCAAATTTTAAAATAAAAAAAGGTGACAAAATTATAAAGGTTCATAAAAGATATTTTAGACCTAATGATGTTCAAAATCTTTTAGGAGATCCCACAAAGGCAATGAAAGAATTAAAATGGAAACCTACTATATCAATAGATGGTTTAATAAAGAAAATGATTGATAATGATCTAAATGAAACTAAAGGTGACATTGATGTTTAATAATAAAAATATTTTAATAACAGGTGGAACAGGATCTTTTGGCAAAAAGTTTAGTAAATATCTAACTACAAAATTTAAACCTAAGAAAATTATTATTTATTCAAGAGATGAATTAAAGCAATTTGAAATGCAACAAACGTTTAATCAAAAATGTTTCAGGTACTTTATTGGTGATGTAAGGGATTTAAATCGTCTAATTCTTGCAATGAATGGAGTTGATATTGTGGTTCATGCCGCAGCACTTAAACAGGTTCCTGCAGCTGAATATAATCCTATGGAATGCATAAAAACAAATATTAATGGTGCACAAAATGTAATAGACGCATCTTTGTCCAATAAGGTTAAAAAAGTATTAGCTCTTTCAACTGATAAAGCAGCAAATCCAATAAATCTCTATGGAGCAACTAAATTAGTTTCTGATAAACTATTTATTGCAGCAAATAATATTGTAGGTGTCGAAAAAACAATTTTTTCTGTAGTAAGATATGGGAATGTAGTTGGCTCAAGAGGCTCAGTTGTCCCATTCTTTAAAAGTTTAATTGATAGAAAGTCTAATGAACTTCCAATAACACATCCGGAAATGACAAGATTTTGGATTACATTAGATCAAGGAGTAGCTTTTGTGATTAATTCATTAAAATTGATGAAAGGTGGAGAAATTTTTGTTCCTAAAATACCATCAGTAAAAATTATCGACCTTGCAAAGGCTATGGCTCCAAATACTAAAACGCGAATAATAGGTATTCGTCCGGGAGAAAAAATACATGAAATTATGTGCCCTAATGATGATAGTCATTTAACAATTGAGTTTAAAAATTATTTTATAATCACTCCTTCAATTAAAATTACACACTTACAAAATTATAATAAAAATAAATTAGGAGAAAATGGTAAAAAAGTTAATAAAAATTTTGAATATAGTTCAGGAACAAATTCAAATTTTCTAAGTGTAAAAAAATTAAGAATATTAAATAAAAATCTTTAAGTAATTTATAATTTTTTTTCTTTATTTTTTGTTGCTATGTCTGAATTGAAAGTAAAAAATATACTCATTTCAAATTTTCAATTTAGATTTTGAATGAATTACAATTAAAGGATTATAAAATCCACAAAAAACCTGTGTAACAATTATACATTCAAATTAAGCTGAGAAAACAAATGAAAGTATCATTTAAAATTTTTAATTTTAATGTATTTGATATATATAAATTACTACTATTAATATTTTATTAAAGGTCATAAATTATATGAAATCAGTTCAAGTTTCGGTTATTGTTCCAATTTACAATTCTGAAAAGTATATAGGTAGATGTCTCAGATCTTTGTTAAAACAGACCAAGGATGAGGAAGAGTATGAAATTATTGTAATAAATGATAAAAGTACTGATAATTCGGTGAAAGCGTTAAGCCCATTTATTGATAACATAAGATATTTAGAAAATAAAAAAAATATTGGCCTTCCTGGATCTTTAAACAAGGGGATTAAGGAAGCAAGAGGACAATATATTGTAAGAGTTGACTCAGATGATTATGTTCATTGGGATTATATAAATATTTTATCAATGTTTTTGAATTTGAATAATGATTATAATGCAGTGGCATGTGATTATTTGTTAGTTGATGATCAACAAAATATAATTTCTCAAGAAAATTGTCTTAAAAAACCTATTGGTTGTGGAATAATGTTTAAATTAGATAAATTAATAGACATTGGCTTTTATGATGAAAGTTTTTTAGCAAGAGAAGATGAGGAATTGAGTTTTAGATTTAAAAAAAAGTATAATATTGAAAGAGTGGCTTTACCACTATACAGATATAGAAGGCATAGTACTAATTTGACAAATGATGTTGAAAAAATGAGTGTTTATAAAAAAAAACTCAATAAAAAAAATAATATAAATGAGTAGTTTTATAAATAATTTAAAAAAAAGGGATTTATTTAATCCTTATGTAATAGCAGAAATTGGAGTAAATCATGATGGATCAATAAAAAAAGCAAAACTCATGATTGATCAAGCAAAAAAAGGTGGCGCAGATTGTGTTAAATTTCAGACCTATAAAGCTAATCTTCTTGCTTCAAAAAATAGTCCTTACTATTGGGATATAAAAAAAGAAAATACAAAAAGTCAATATTTGCTGTTTAAAAAATATGATATGTTTGACTATGATGATTACATAAATTTGGCGTTGTATTGTAAAAAAAAATCAATAGATTTTTTGACCACTCCTTTTGATAACGATTCCGTTGACGCTTTAGATAAGTACTTAAAATTTTATAAAGTTGCTTCTGCTGATTTGACAAATTATCCTTTGCTTGAAAAAATTTCTACAAAGAAAAAAACAGTTATTTTATCTGTTGGAGCATCTACTATTGATGAAATTAATTCGGCAGTATTTTTTTTAAAAAAAAATGGAATTAAAAATATTATTTTACTCCATTGTATTCTAAATTATCCTACAGATTTTAAAAATGCTAATCTAGAAAAGATTGATTTATTAAAAAGAAAATTTAAAAACTCAATCATTGGATACTCTGACCACACACTTCCAGATCAAAATATGTCCTCATTAGTATTGGCGTCACTTAAAGGAGCTAAAATAATTGAAAAACACTTTACTTATAATAAAAAATTAAAAGGTAACGATCATTACCATGCTATGGACTATAAAGATTTAATTGTTTATAAAAATATTCTATCTAAATTTAAAATTATTAATGGTACAGCAAATTATGATCCAAAGAAATTAGAAAAAAAAGCCAGACAAAATGCTAGAAGAAGTATAGTTTTAAAAAAAGATTTAAAAAAAAATAGCATTTTAAAAAAAGATCATTTAATATCAAAAAGACCCGGAACTGGTATTAGCCCATCTGATATACATAAAATAATTGGAAAAAAAATTAATAAAAACCTTAAGGAAGACTATATTTTACAATATAAAGATATTAATATTTAATAAAAATTAAGATGAATAAATTAAATTACAAAATTGAAATTGGGGAAGTTTTAGAAGGTTCTGCATTGCTTAAAAAACAAGATAGCAATTCAAACAGAGTTAAATACATGATTGAAAATATAAAACATAACAAGTCATATTATGAGTATTATAAAAATATCTTTAAAAATGAAACAGATGCAGAAAAAGAAATGATAAAAAATTATATCAAATATAGAAATGGCTGGAATGATCTGCCAAAACATTTAATCGAAAAAAAATATACAAACGAAATGATGAGGAAAGAAGCAATAAGTCCCTTATGTTTAGATATAGAAACTGCATCAATATGTGACTTAGCATGCCCTTTTTGTTATAGGGAATACCTAGCAACACCTGATAAAATTATAAATACTGATGTTTGTTATGATTTAATTGATCAAGCTGCTGAAATGGGAATACCAAGTATAAAATTTAATTGGAGAGGTGAGCCCTTACTTCATCCCAAGCTTAGTGATTTTATTTCTTACGCTAAAAGTAAGGGCATCTTAGAAACCATGATTAATACTAATGCTACCAATTTGAATGAAAAAACTGCAAATAAATTAATTGATAGCGGTTTAGATTTTTTGATTTATTCATTTGATGGTGGAACAAAAGAAACTTATGAAAAAATGAGACCAGGAAGGTTTGAAGACAATACTTTTGAAAAAGTATATGGAAATATTGTTAATTTTAATAAAATTAAAAAATTAAAAAACAAAAAATTTCCTTACACTAAAATTCAAATGATTTTAACAGAAGATACACATGAAGAGAAAGATCAGTTCTTTGATTTATTTAAAGATTGCGTTGATGATATAAGTGTAAGTCAATACACCGAAAGAGGAGGTAAACTTGCTGACTTGGATGAAAACAGTCAATCAATTTATTATCATTTACTTTTAAAACACAATATGCCCAAAGGTACACCCTATATGAAAGATGCTTTTGGAAATATAAAAATATCAGGTGGAAGAAAACCTTGTGAACAACCATTTCAGAGACTTCTTGTTACCTATGAGGGCAGGGTTGCCATGTGTTGTTATGATTGGGGAGCTTCATATCCTGTAGGATATTCAAATTCAATGGCTTTCCAAAATGATAAAGATTATGAAAGCGTTATTAAGAATGTAAAAAATAATAAAAAAGGTTTTGAATTGTTAAAAAATATAAAACGTTCAAAAAATTTTAATGAACCAAAAAAAGAAGTGCTCAAATTAAAAGAAATTTGGTACGGTGAGGATATTGGTAAAGTTAGAGATTTTCATATTATAAATAAGGGTGAGGAAATTAATATTTGTAATAAATGTTCTTTTAAAGATGTTTATTCATGGCTTTAAAAAAAAAATTTTTTTATAATTTACAAAAACCATTTATAATTGCAGAAATTGCTTCTGCACATTTAGGCAATAAGGATAATGTAATCTTTTTAACTAAAGAAGCAAAAAAATCCGGAGCAGATGCTGTAAAATTTCAAGTTTTTAACACAAATGAATTTGTATCAAGAAATAATATTTTTTTTAAAATTCTTAAAAAAATTGAAATTAATTATAGCGATTGGAATATAATCTTTTCAAAAACAAAAAAAATAAATATTTTAAAAATATGTGAGATTTTTGAATATAGCAGCTTAGTATTTGCTCATAAAAGTAATTTTTTTAATATTTATAAAATTTCATCAAGCGATATTTATGATAAAAAAATTTATGATTATTTAATAAAATATAAATTGCCTTTTGTGCTTAATATATCTGGAATTGAAATTAAATTTTTAGAGAAACTACTAAATAAATTTAAAAATAGAGATATGTGCGTAATGTTAGGATTTCAAAATTTCCCAACTAAAATAAAAGATATAAACTTATCTAAAATTAAATATCTTAAAAATAAATTTAAAAAAACTTGTCTAGGTTTTGCTGATCATACTGACAGCAATGATTATTTTTTCTCTCATTCGATACCATTAATGGCACTAAGTATGGGAGCAAAAGTAATAGAAAAACATATTGCAATTGATAGATTCAAAAAGAAAAATGATTATTATTCAAGTCTTAATCCTGATGAGTTTAAGCTATTCGTTGAAAATATAAAAAAAGCTTCAAGTTCTTTTGGAAATAAAAAATATATTCTGTCAAAATCTGAAAATAAATATATGGCTTTTTCAAAAAAATATATGGTCGCAAACAAAAATATCATTAAAGGATATAAGCTAAAAAAAGAAGATATAGCTTTTAAAAGAGTGAATAAAATCGGATTAGTTTTAAATGACTTTAATAAAATTAAAAATAAAATTACAAACAAAAATATTAAAAAAGATAAGATGATTTTGCTTAATGATTTCGAATAATAAGTCTAGCACCATAATTCTTATAGCTGTTAGATTGAAATCTAAAAGATTAAAAAATAAAGCACTACTTCCTATAAATGATATACCTATGATCCTTTTACTGCATAACAGATTATTAAAAAGCAAATTGGCAAGTAAGATAGTTTGGTGTACTTCAACACATAAAGATGATGATAGGCTATATAGTCTAGCTAAAAAAAATAATATAATTTGTGTCAGAGGATCTGAACTGAACGTATTATCAAGATTTTCAAAAGCAATTAAATTATTTAAAGCAAAAAATATTGTAAGAGTAACAGGAGACAACCCTTTAACTGATCCAAAAATTATTGATAAGATGATTTTAGTTCATGAAAAAAATCAAAATGACTATACTTTTTGTAACTCAATACCAAATGGTTCTAGATCTGAAGTAATATCTGCAAAAGCAATACAATACTGTCTTAAGAATATTACTGAACCAAATAATAGTGAGTATATGACCTGGATGTTCAATAGACCAGATATTTATAAAATTCAAGATTATAAGTTAACAAATAAATCCCTAAATTTTCCAAATATTAATTTTACAGTAGATAGTAAAAACGAATATAAAAATATAGTTAGAATATTTAATAATTTTAAAAATAATAATTTTGCTTTAAGTGATGCTATAAAATTTGTAAAAAGTGATAAAAAATTAATTAACTTATATTTATTGAGTAAAAAAGTGAATAAAAAGACAATTAATGTTATGTATAAATTTGAAAAAGATGAATAGTTTTGATGTTAAGATTGGTCAAAAAAATTATGAAAGATTTAAATTATATTGTGAACAAATATCTGCAGAATCTGAAAAAGATCTTACTTATCATTGGTCAAAAAGAATAATTGAAAATCTAAATTGTTTTGATTTTTTACCAAATTTTTTAATAAGAGTTAAAAGGAATATTAATACGGGTCTAGATGACAACTACATAGAAAATTTTATAAAGAAAAAAATTAAAAAACAAAATTTAAAAGAATTCAATTTAGATGGTTATAAAAGATTTAAATTTAAAGATTATATAAAAAAATATTTATTGAATGTTTTAAATATACACACAGGATTAAATTATGATCCTGAATATGAATTTGTAAATTCAGATAATTATGGTCCAATAAAAATGAATTTTATAGAAAAAGAATATGGGTTATGCAGAAAAGATTTTACTATTTATAAATCCCTATACATTCTTAATGATTTAAATAATAGCATAAATCAATTCAATCTTGATAATAAAAATATTTTAGAAATTGGCCCAGGTGTTGGTAATCTCATAAGATGTATAAAAGTAAAATATAAAAATACTAAATTTTTTTTAGTTGATTTGGATATTTCATTACCTTTTTCAATTTTAAATATTTTAAATAGATTTCCAAAAAGTAAATACATATTACCTAATGAAATAGATAGTAACTTTAATTTAAAAACTAATGATTTAGATTTTATTTTTTTAAAACCAAGTCAATTAAGTATTATTTCAAACAATATAATTGATTATGCTTTTAATACAATGAGTTTTCAAGAAATGACAAAATATGAGATAAATAAATATTTTATATTTCTAAGAAAAGTTTTAAAAAAAAATAACTATTTTTATTGTCTCAATGCTGTGGAAAAAGAAATGTTTTTTAATGATAAGAAGGAAATTATAAGATTTTCAGAATTTCCCTGGAGCAAAAAAGATACAATTTTAAAATATAATCTTTCAAATGTTCACAAATTTAAGACTGAAAAACAATTTTTTAGAAAAATAATTAAAATGAATATCAATGAACAATAGTGTTTTATTATACATAACTAATTTTGATGTTAGTAAATATTTAATTTTAGAAAATTTTGTAAATGTGTTTTATAAAAATAAAATTAACTTAATAACTTTATTTGAAAATTATAAAGAATATGATTTTTTTTTAAAAAAAAATTCTATTAAAAAAATATTTTTATATGAAGAAGATAATTTAGAAAAAAATCACCAAAATATATATTTAAAAAATATTAATCCAAATCTTAAATCTTTTTATAAAGACGAAGATGTATTAAATAAAAAATATAATAAAAGTTTTCTTACTATTGATAATTTTATTAAAAAAAATGAAATTAATCATTGTATAATTAATATTGGTCAGGAAGTTCTCAATTCTTTCACAGGGTGTGTATTAGATCAATACTGCAAAGAAAAAAAAATTAATTTCTATTTTCCTATGGCTAATAGTCCTTTAAATGGACGTTATATGATTTATGAAGATATTTATTTAACTAATAATAATTTTAACAATTATTATATAAGTACTTATAATAGTTTAAATAGAATTGATTTTGAAAAATTAAATAATTTTAAAAATTTATATATCAATAATGAATACAATTTTATTAAAAGATATAAAAAATTTGATTCTAATTCTTTAAAAATTTATAATATTCAAGATATTTTTTCTAAATTTAAAGATTTTTTTTATAAGTATTTTATTTATAATAAAAAAAAATTTGAAATACATACAAGTAAACCATATGTTTTGTTTTTAATTAATAAATCTGATGATCATTGGTATACCAAATATTCCAATATTCAAAATTTAAACCGTAAAGAGTTAATTAAAAAAGTCTTAGATCAAATACCTAATAATTATAATTTAATTGTAAAATGTCACCCTCGAAAAAGTTTTGAGAAAAGTTTAGAAAAAAGTTTTTATAAAAATAAAAGAGTAAAAATAGTCTATGAAGATTCAAAAAACCCAAATACTACTTTAGTGAGTCTTTTAAAAGATGCAAAATTTATTATTGGTTCTGGAACTACCAGTTTAATAGTATCATTATTGTTTAATAAAATTGTTTTTGATATTAGTAAGGTTAGTGCTTATTTTAATTTTCAAGATCCCCCCGTAATTTTGGTTAAACATATTAAAGATCTTGGTAATATGATTAATAATATTGAAAATTTTGATCATTTAAATAAAAAAATAGACTCATATTTTTTTTCATTAATGAATATTTCTCTTCCTTTCTATAAACAAAATAGTATTAGTCATATTGTTGATGAAAATACCTCGGCACTTGTTGGAGAGAGTATTTACAAACTCATAGTTAATGGTAAAAAATGAAAATATTAGGTTTAAATTATGGTGGTCACGATACTTCTGCTGCTTTAACTGTTGATGGCGAATTGATAGCTGCTTGCGAACAAGAAAGATATGACTACGATAAACACTCTAGAAATTTTCCAATCGATGCCATAAATAGTTGTCTTAATAAGGGAAAGTTAAAAATTAATGAGATAGATGTATTGTCATTAGGACATGATCCTATTTTAGAAAATAAAGAAAGATATTTTAATTTAATATTTTCTATCAATCAAAGAATAGAATTTATTAAATCAGATTTTGTAAGAATTAAGAGAAATTTATTTTATGAAAAATATCTAAGAGAAAAATTAAATTATAAAAATAAAATAGAATTTAATAATCATCATCTTTGTCATTTATATTCAGCATATATACCAAGTGGTTTTAAAAAATCATTAGTGATATCTTATGATGGACTTGCTGAAATTCATACGGCGCTGTTTGCATTAGGAGAGAATAACAAATTAAAAATTTTACATGATAAAAACAAATTTCCAAACTCAATAGGCTTAGCTTATTCAGCTATCACTGATTATCTGGGGTGGAAACATCATTGTGATGAAGGGATAATAATGGGGTTAGCTCCATATGGCAATTATAATGAAACAATTAAAAATACTAATATTTCCTATATTAGTTTTTTTAGAAAATTGATAACTTTAGATAAAAATGACCAATTAAGATTTAACCTAAATTTTAAATATTTCGGTTTTAATATCAAAAAAAATAACTGGGTAACAGATGAGTTTTATAAAATATTTGGAAAAAAAAGGAAACCAAATTCTCAAATTAATAATAAGCATAAAAATTTAGCAGCAGCTTTACAAAAGAGAATTGAGGAAATAGTTATTTTACAAATTAAATATTTAAAAAAGAAATACAAATATGATTACTTATGTATAGCTGGAGGCCTAGGGTTAAATTGTTCTTTAAATGGTAAAATCGAAAAACTAAAAATATTTAAAAAAATTTTTATTCAACCTGCTAGTGGAGACTCAGGTTTATCCTATGGATCCTGCCTTGTTTCAAATATTAATAATAAAATTAAATTAAAAAATAATAAAATAAATTTTTATAAAGGTCATAGTGATACCTATCTGCAAATTTTAAAAAATATTAAAAAAACAAAAATGAGTTTTAAAATAATGAATAATTTTTCTTTAGTTGCAAATCTATTAAGTCAAGGTAAAATCATTGCATGGTTTCAAGGTGAAGCTGAATTTGGTCCTAGAGCTCTAGGTAACAGAAGTATTTTATCCCGACCTTATCCTTTGAATATGAAAGATCACATAAATAAAAATGTAAAATTTAGAGAGTATTTTAGGCCATTTGCACCTGCGATACTTGAGGAATATTTATTTGATTATTTTGATATTAATCAAAAAAGTGAACATATGCTAATAGCCTGCAAAGTTAAAAATAATAGAAAAAAAAATATTCCAGCTACTGTTCACGTTGATAATACTTGTAGAGTACAAAGCGTAAGCAAAAAATCAAATCTAAAATTCTGGCAATTATTATCTGAATTTAATAAGATTACTAATATTCCTGTGCTTTTAAATACATCATTTAATATTAAGGGTCAGCCAATTGTAAACAACTCTGATGATGCTATCAGATGTTTTAAAAAATATGCAATTGATTATTTAGTAATTGATAATGTTATAATAAGTAAATCAGATGATTTTAAATAAAAAAAATATTCTTAAACTTTTAACTAAACTTTATCCTATTAATAGAAGTATAACTGGTGATGGATATATACAAAGTTTAAATATAATTAGTAATTATATTCCCTTTAAATTTATAAAATTTAAAACAGGTGAAAAAATATATGACTGGGAAATCCCTCTTGAATGGAATATAGATGATGCATATATCAAAACTCCTGATGGAAAAAAAATAACTGAATTTAAAAAAAATAATTTACATATTTTAAATTACTCAATTCCAATTAAAAAAAAAATTAAATTTAATGAATTAAAAAAAAAATTATATACAATAAAAGAAATTCCTAATGCAATACCATATGTTCATAGTTATTACAAAAGAGATTGGGGATTTTCAATAAAGTATAATGACTATAAAAAATTAAAAAAACAAGGCCTTTATGAAGTTTACATAAATTCCTCTTTAAAAAAAGGCAAATTAGTTGTTGGTGAATATCTCCTTAAGGGGAGATTAAAAAAAGAAATATTATTTTCTACATATCTTTGTCATCCTCAAATGGCTAATCACGAACTTTCCGGCCCCCTAATGATGATTTTAATTTATGACTACATTAAGAAAATTAAAAATAGAAAATATTCATATAGATTCGTTATTTGTCCTGAGAATATAGGTTCGTTAGCTTATTTAAAGAGAAGAGGGAAAGAATTAAAAAAAAATATTGAGGCTGGTCTTATATTAAATTGTTTAGCTAATGGTGAGGAGTTTACTTATAAAAAAACTAAAAATGGAAATGAAACAATTGATAAAATTATAATTAATTGCTTAAAACACAGTGGCGAAAAATACAAAATTGTTGATTTTTTCCCTGATGGTTCAGATGAGAGAATGTATTCTTCTCAAGGATTTAATTTGCAGGTTTCATCACTCATGAGAAAAATGTATGACAATCTATATCATCCAAATAATTATCCTGAATACCATACTTCTCTTGATAATTTAAAATTTTTTAACATGGATACTTTTTTTAAAACGTTTGATATGTATAAAAAGGTAATTGATACTTATGAATTAAATTTTATACCTAAAGCGAAAGTAATATATGGAACTCCAATGCTTTCAAAATATGATTATAATCTTTATCCATCAAAAATGGATTTTTCAATAAATAAAAGAAAAGAAGAAATAAGAATTTTATTAGAAATATTAAATCTTTCAGACTCAAAAAAAGACCTAATTGATATGGCAATAGAGAAAAATTTTTCTCTTTTAGAATGTAAAAAGTTAATAAACAAACTTTTAAGTACTAAATTGATTCAAAATTAAATGCGTTTAGCAATATTATTAACTTCTAAGAACTCGAATGAAGTATGTAAATATTTTATGAATTATATTTTTGATTTTATAAATAAAAAAATTTCTGTAATTTTGTTTTGTGAATCTGAATTTGATTATAATTTTTTTATTAAAAATTCAAATAATAAATTTAAAATATATTATATTTTTTCAAATTCGTATTTCCTGGATTTTCCTAAACCAAAAATAATAAAAAATAATAAAAAAATATTTAATATAGATAAAAATTTACTAAAATATGATAGTGTATTAGATATTGATAAATATCTAGAGTTTTTTTTCGATAATACACTGTTTAATACTCAAACAAAATTTGGTTCAATAAATTTTGCAGATGGAACATTTAATTCTTATTCAGCTGTATTTTTTGATAATTATTGTAATAGAAAAAATATTAAATTTTTATTTCCTTTCCCAACTCCGGCAAATGGAAGATTTATTATATATGACTCAATTTTTTTAAATTCTAAAAAATTTAATCTTGAATATCAAAAGCAATTACTTGCTACAAATAACAGTATTTTGGAGGAAGTTCATGCATATATAAATAAATATCTTTTGTATGAAAAAGATCATAAATATAGAAAAAAAAGATTTAAAAGAAATATTAATTTAATTAATAAACTCAAAATAAAATTAAAAATTTTTTTGAGAAGAAGGTTTACTAAGTATAAAAAAATTATTTATAGGAAATTAAATAAACCTTATATTCTTTATATGCTTACAAAAACAGATTCACATTGGTTTACCAATTATGCCAATCCTGAATTATCAAATAGAATTGATAATATAAAACAACTATTAAGCTGTATTCCAGAAAATTATAATTTAATTTTAAAATTCCATCCGAGAATTAGTATCGATTATGAGATTGAAGATTTGGCAATTAAATATGATAATTTATTACTTGCTTATGAAAAAAAAAATATCAATATTAGTTATGAACTTATTAAAAATGCAGAAATTATTATAGGATATGGGACTACTTCACTTATGCACCCACTTTATCAATATAAAAAAATTATAGATGTAGGAATTAATAGCACTTATTATAATTTTGATAATCCACCAGTTAAAAGAATAAACAATTTTAAAATGATTTCAAAAAAACTTATAAATGATTATATTAATCGAAAAATAGATAAAAATAAAATTTATGCATATTTTTATTCATTATTAAAATGTTCAAATTTATTTTATGAAGACTCAAATGAAATTTTAGATGAGAAACCTATTGAACAAAAAAGAATTATTGCAGATAAAATGATTGAAATTATTAAAAGTGCAAATTATTCAAGTGAATAAATATGATTATAAATAAAATATATATAAGTGGATTAAGTATGTCTGGAAAAGGTTTGCTCTTGCAATTACTTAACGGAAATACTAAAATTGCAATTTACCCATATCACAAATTTGGTTTAAGTTGTGAGTATGAAAAATTTGCTAAATTAGTTAAATTTGAAAAATACCCATATGATAAAAAGTATTTTGATTACAAAAATACCAAAAAAATTAAATTGAGATTAATTAATCATGATAAAATATTTCAATTAAACTTGAGTCAAATAATTTATTTTATTATTTCTCAAAATTCATCAATACCCTATTTATTAGAATCATCTTTAACTCAAAAAGGTATTGCCTTTGCAGCTGATGAGTATGTTCATTTTAATAATTTTAGTTTTAATTTTTCTAAATTTATCAATAAAATTGAGCAAAATATAGACTCTTCAAATTTAAATATTTTTGAGATAGAGGACTTAGACAATATAATATTTAATAGTTTTCTTGAATCTACAGAAGAATATAATCAAAAATTATCAAATTTAAATTTTTACTCTCAATGGACTTCTAATTTATTAGATGAAAATATTTTTTTATTAAATAATTATCAAAACTGTAAAATAATTTATGTTCGCAGAGATCTTGTTTCTTCATCTTTTTCTGTAGCTAAAAGAATATTAAGTGGAGACTATCATAAATTAGAAAGGTTAAAGATTAGAGGAAAAAAAAATCCTACTAAAACTGATTATAAAAAAATAATGTTAGAGAGTATTTATGAAAGAAAAAAAAAGGAAAATATTTTTTTCGATAAAATTAAAAAAAATGTGAATAATAAGAATATTCTTATTATTGATTTTGATGATTTGTTTAATAAAAGAGCAAAATTACTTAAAGAAATATGTAAATTTATTAATGTTGAATATCAAGATTCAATGTTAATTCCACACATATTTTCTAAATCTATTAGTAATGATAATTTTAATTTTTTATCTATGAATGATAATCCCAACATAATGTTTCAAAAGAGTGAAATTAATAAACTTCATTCTATCTCAAATTCAAATTATAAATTGAATTTTTACAAAAATTTATATAAGTATCTTTATAGATAAAATTGTTCTAATTTTATATTTAATAAATAATTAATATGAAAAACAAGTTACCACAAAGAAAAAATATCAATCAATTAGAAAAAAAAATTATTAACAATTTATTAAATGATTCGATTAAAAATGGAACACCTATAAGATACTCTGGAAAATATGAGGAAAAATATAAAAATAATTTTTCTAAATTTATGGGAGGAGGATATTGTGATCTAGTTAATTCAGGAACAAATGCTTTGCTTTGCGCATTAGCTTCATTAGAGATTGAGCCAGGTAGTGAGGTTTTAGTCCCAGTTATAAATGATGTTGGAGGTGTAACTCCTATAATCATGTTAAATCTTATTCCAGTACCAGTTGATATCGAAAAATCAAGTTACAATACCAACCTTGATGAAATCAAAAAGAAAATTACAAAAAAAACTAAAGCGGTAATAATTTGTCATATTGGTGGTGAGCCAGCTAAAATTGATATAATTCAAAAATACTTAAATAAAAAAAAAATATTTTTAATTGAAGATTGTTCACAATCTCACGGAGCTGAATATAAAAACAAAAAAGTTGGCACTTTTGGTGATTTATCTATATTTTCAACTATGTCCTCAAAGCATCATTGTACTGGCGGCACTGGCGGTGTTGTTTTTTCTAAGAATAAAAAACTTATTTCTAAGGTTCAGCAATTTGCTGACAGGGGTAAAGTTTTTAAAAACAATAAATATACTGGCAAGAACACATTTATTGGTCTTAATTGTACTCTAGATGATTTATCTGCTGCTATTGGAGTTGTTCAACTTACAAAATTAAATAATATAATTAAAAAAACTAATTTATTGGGAGAATATGCAAGAGATAATTTAATTAAAATAAATTCTTTTTCCTCAATAGAAAACAATAATCAATTTAATGTTTATTGGTTTTTAAGGATAAAATTAAATCTAAATAATATTAAAGTATCTAAAAAGATTTATTGTAATGCTTTAAAAAATGAAGGTATAAATGTAGATTACGAATATAATTACAACCCTTTTTTACAGCCATTATTCAGAAAAAAAAATTTTAACAATTATTTTAATAATAAATATATAACTAAAAAAATAAATAAATTAATGCATTTTCCTAATTATGAATATGTTATGAAAAACTATTACAATATTTATATAAGAGAAAATTATAAAAAAAAAGATATAATGTATATTATTAATATTATAAAAAAAATTGATAGTTTATATAAAAAAAATAAATGAAATTAGTCTTATTTATCGGGGATCATTTACGACATTTATTTTTGGCTAATAAAATTAATGATGCTTTTAAAATTGATGGTTTAATTATTGAAAAAAGAGAAAGTCAATTACCTGATTTTTCAGATATACAAAATGCTGAAGATAAGGAGTTGGCTGAAAAACATTTTAATAATAGATTGTCTTGTGAAAAATTATATTTTAAAGATCAAAATCTCGATAATTTTCATAATATTGAATTTGTAGATAATATTGATGATAATCGCAACACATGTATGAAATTTATTGAAAAAATTAAACCTGATGCTGTTTTGTTATTTGGTGTTAGCATTATTAAATCAGATTTGTTATCAAAACTTCCAAAAATAAAAATTAATCTACATTCCGGTTTAATACCCTATTTCAAAGGTTCCGCAGGTAATTTTTGGCCATTTTATTTTTTAAAACCAAATTGGTGCGGATATACTTTTCATAATGTGGAAGAAGACGTTGATTGCGGATCTATTATCCATCAATCTTTACCTGAGTTAAAAAAAAATGACTCAATCCATGATGTAAGTTGTCGCGGACTTGTTGTAGCAGCTAATGATGGGGTTAAAATCTTAAATTTATTAGAAAAAAATCATGAATTACCCAGTAAAAATATCAATAATCAAGGAAAATTTTTTTCATTTTCTGATTTTAAATATTATCATTTAAGAATGATTTATAGATATTTTAATGATGATATAGTAAATCATTATCTAAATAATCAGTTAAAGCAAAAACCACCTAAAACAGTAAAGCTATTTTAAAAATGAAACACAAAAATAAATATAAATATTTAGTAACTGGGGGCAATGGTTTTTTAGGTTCAAATCTTGTAAAATTTTTATTGGAAAATGGTAATATTGTTCATTCATTAGATCTTATTGAAAAAAAGGGATTAATTAATGATAAAAATCTAAAATTTTATAAAGGTAATTTGCTTGACAAGAAACTTGTTAATAAAATTATGAAGAAAGTAGATATTGTATTTCATCTTGGAGGTATAGCAGAAATTGAATATGCAAGATTAAATTCCAATGAAACCATTGAAAACAATATTATGGGCACAAAAAACTTACTTGAGTGTATGGTAGAACAAAATGTTTCAAGAATAATATTTGGTTCAACCATGTACGTATATAGTGACAAAGGATCTTTTTATAAAGCATCAAAACAAATATCTGAAATACTAATAGAGACTTATGCCAAAGAATATAATTTTCATTATACTTTTCTGAGATATGGATCAATTTATGGTCCAAATTCTCAAAAGTGGAATGGACTTCATAAGATTATTTCAGAAATAATAAATACAAATAAGATTAAATATAGTGGAAGCGGAGATGAAGTTAGAGACTATATTCACGTTCAAGATGCTATTAAGCTCACTTATGAAACTATAAAAAAAGAATATATTGATAAATCCGTAATAATAACAGGTAATCAATCGATAACATCAAAAAAACTTTTAGAATTAATTTTTGAAATATTAGGCCTAAATAAAAAAAATATTAAAATTGTAGATAGAAGAATTAAAAATTATCACTATACATATACCCCATATAAATTTATACCAAATCAAGCTGTAAAATTAGTTCCTAATAATTTTATTGATTTAGGTTCAGGAATTATGGAAGTAATTGAAAGATTGAAGAAAGATTAATTTTATTTTTTATGAAAAACACAAAAAAAATTCTTATCACAGGTTCTGGTGAAGGTATTGGATTGGAAGTAGTTAAACTTTTTATAAAAAATAAATGGCATGTAGATGCTCATTATTTCCAAAAAGATAAAGAGTTAGACTCAATAAAAAAAAATATTAAAAAAATTAAATGTGATTTTTCAAAAAAAAAAGATTTAGAAATATTTTTAAAAAAAATTTCTAATACAAGATATGATGGATTGCTTAATTGTGCAGGAGTTTTTGATAAATCAAAAAACTATACCAATAGGTTAGAAAATATTAGTAAAACTATACAAGTTAATACGATAGCTCCAATATTTATATTAGAGAAAGTTTTTGAAAATATGAAAAAAGCTGGGAGGGGTAATATTGTAAATATTAGTTCAATTGGTGTAAAATTTGGGTCATCTTCTGACAATATTTTTTATGGTGTTAGCAAATTAGGTTTAGAGGCTTCAACTAAAACATATTCAAGAGACGGGTCTAAATACAATATTTTAGTAAATACTATTCGTCCAGGAATTACCAATACAAACTTCTATAAAAAAATTGGCAAAGATTTAAAAGATAGAGTAAAACTAATTCCACTAAAAAGAGCAGCAAATCCAGATGAAATTGCAAACTTTATATACTTTATGATCTCTCAAAATACTTTTATTACTGGTGAAACTATAGCTATTTCCGGTGGTGAATAAAATTAACATTACAAAATGAAGATATTAATAACAGGTGGCGCAGGTTCAATTGGTTCAAATTTAGTAAGAAAACTTTTAGATGATCAATCATATGTAATTTTTGTGGCTGATAACCTATGGAGAGGAAAATTAGAAAATTTAAAAAAATATAATAATAATAAATTTGATATAAAAAAAAATTTTTACAATGTTGACCTTAGAGATTATAACCAATGTCTCAAAGTAACTGCAGATATTAGTCATGTGATTCATCTTGCTGATGTTGTTGCAGGAATTAACTATGTCTTTGAGAATGAATTTTCTTTATTTCAGTCAAATCTCCTTATAAATTCTAATATTTTGAGGGCATCTATAGAAAACAAAGTAGATAAAATAACCTATGTTGGAACTGCTTGTAGTTATCCACTTGAAAAACAACTTAAGATTAATACCAAGCCTTTAAAAGAAGAAGAGGTATATCCAGCTAATCCTGAATCTGGATATGGATGGAGTAAATTAATTGGTGAGTATGAAATTTCTCTTTCTACAAAATATGACTTAATTAAATCATCAATATTGAGATTACATAATGTTTATGGACCACCTAGTGAATTATCTCATAGTAAATCTCAAGTAATTCCAGCTTTATGTAAAAAACTTATATTGGACGAAGATTTTATTGTTTGGGGTTCAGGGAATCAAAGAAGATCATTTATTTATGTAGACGATGTTATTGAGGCAATATTAAAGTCGTTACAAATTTCTTCAGGTCATGAAGTAGTACAAATTGGACCTAGTCAAAGTACATCAATAAAAGAAATAGCTCAGAAACTAATAAAAATATCAAATAAAAAAATTAAACCAATCTTTGATTCAACAAAACCAGAGGGTGATTTTGATAGAGTGCCAGATTTAACAAGAGCTAAAAATATTTTGAACTGGAAACCTAGTATTGATATAGATGAAGGTCTAAAAAAAACTTATGATTGGTCTAAAAATGAACTGTTAAATCAAATAAATTGATTTTGAATATTTTATATTTAACTAAAAATATGAATGCCTATCAAGGCGCTAACTATCAATTAGATTTTATAAATTATCTAAATAAAAAAAATAATTTATTTTTTTATGGTCCAGGCTATAGTTATTATTCAGAAAAATTTAATTTAAATGATGTTTTGTCTTTTTTTGATAATAAGCCAGATATTATATTTGTTGGTCATAGCTGGTTAAATGACTCAAGTGGTGTTAAAGTAAAAGAAAATCATTTAATTGATTTGTCAAAATCAAAACTATTTAAAGTTTTCTTTTTGAATAAAGAGTATGTAAATTTAAAAGAAAAGTTGCAATTTTGTAAAAATAATAAATTTAATATTGGCCTCACTCATCATCATAACAACTTAAAATATGAAGAAATAACAAATACTAGTTTTCATTTTATTCCATTTGCATTTGATAAAGATAGATTTAAAAAAAATGATAATAATCAAAAAAAAATATTTGATATTGGATTTTCTGGAATTTTACAAAATATTAATAAAGATTCTGGACAGACAGATATAAGAAGAAGAATAAATAAAAAACTTTTTTATTCTTTTTTAGACATACCAATAATTAAAAGAAATAAAAATCTAAATTTATTTTGGAATGTTATTCCAAAAAATAAAATTCCAAGAAAATTATCTCAAATAATGAAATTATATAAATATTATGATTTAGATGAATACATACGTAAGATATTACAAAGTAAAATATATATTAATACCCTATCGCCATACAATTTGATTAGTCCAAGGTATTTTGAAACATTAGCAGCTGGTAGCATATTATTATGTCAAAAAAGCAAATTTAATAAACAAATTTTTAATGATAAATTTGATTATTTTACATTCGAAGATGACCTTAGCAATTTTTATGATAAGATTGATGAAATTCTAAAAAATTATAATTCATTAAAGAATATAATTAATGAAAATAAGATAAAAGCATATGCAAATCATTCATGGGATAATAGAGTGAATCAAATAATGAGTATAATTGAAAAAAAATAGCAACCTTACTTTATGTTAAAATACTCTATAAATATATTTTTTTCAGCACCAATTAAATTTATTTTAATTTCAAAAAAATTTTCTATTATATTTTTTTGTTTATCAATCTTTTCAGGATTACTGCAAACAATATCAGTTTTTTCAATTTACCCCTTATTAGTTAAGTTAGATTTATTTGCCATAGATGATTTTGGCAAATCTTTTATGTGGCTTTATCAAAATTTTTATATTGATATTTTTAAACTTGATGATGGCTTTGTATCAGTTTTTATTTTTTTCTTATTTTTTACTACTATCAGTTCAGTTGTTAACCTTATTATTAAAATGAGTTCAATTAGCATAGCAAGTACTCTAACAAGAGATTTAAGAATGAAATATATAAAAGCAACTCTAAATGCTAATTGGAATTATTTTGTTTCTAAAAAAACTGGTGAAATAGTAAATACAATTGTTAATGAAAGTGGTAAAACGATTTCAGGATTTGTTGATACAATAAATTTTATTTCTACCGCAGTACAATTTCTAGTATTATTTATATTTGTTTTTTTTGTTTCAGAAATTGTTGGATTTTACTCAACATTAGTTGGTATATTATATTTATTTGTTTTTAGAATTTGGGGAATTAGAGCTAGAGTATTTGGAGAAAAATCAACTAAACTCTTAAAAAATATATCCAACACAGTTTTTGAGGGTTTTAAAAATATTAAAACTATTAAAATTTTTAATTATTCAAAAGTTTTTTATTCTAAATTATTTAGTTTAATTTCATCTACAAGAAGAAATGATATAAATCTTTTTGCTGCAACAGCCTATCCTGAAACTTTAAAAGAGCCTTTTTTTGCAATTTTTATTTCTGTTGGATTATTTTTTGCTCTCACTTATGATTTAATAGCTTTATCTTCGATAATTACTCTTCTTGCTTTATTTCAACGAGCAATGGCTAAATTTTCACAGAGTTTTAATCAGTATATAACTATCAAAAAAATGGAACCATTTTTTGATAGCTATTTAGAAAATTATAAATTTGTAAAAAATTTTAAAGAACCAACTCTTGAAGAAACAAATTTTAGTTTTGAGAACAACTTAAAATTTTCAAATGTTTCTTTTAAATATAATGATAAAGTTATTTTAAAGAATATTGATCTTTCTATTGGTAAAGGAAAATTTATTGCCATTATGGGAAAATCTGGATCTGGAAAAACAACTATTGTCGATTTAATACTTAATTTATTAAAGCCCACTTATGGTGATATTTACGTTGATGGTTTTAATCTGAAAAAAATTGATAATTATCAATGGAGAGAAAATATAGGATGTATTACACAGGAAAATTATTTTTTTAATGATAGTATTTATAATAATTTAACATTAGGCTCACATAACTTTGATGATAAGTCAATTCAAGAGGCTCTTGAAATAAGCCTTTGTGATGATTTTATCAATAGTGAAATAAATCTTAAAAAAACGCAAATGGGTGAGTCTGGATCAAAATTTTCAGGAGGGCAGAGGCAAAGACTATCTATAGCAAGAGCATTATTAAGAAAACCTAAAATTATTATTTTAGATGAGGCAACATCTGCATTAGATAAAGATAATGAAGAAAAAATATTTAATAATCTTAAAACAAATTTAAATTATAAACCAACTATTATATCAATTTCGCATAATAAACTAATTTTACAGTATTCTGATTATTCTTATTGTATTAAAGATAATCAACTTTATAATATGAATGATGAAATCAAGTAATAAAAATTATTCTATTGGTTCATGGGTAACTCTAGATAATATCGCTGTTGTCGAAATTATGTCTAAAAGTGGTTTTGATTGGTTATGTATTGATTTAGAACATACAACAATTGATTATAAAGAATTAAAAACTCTAATTGCAATTATTAGTTATAATAATTTAGAAGTTTTTGTAAGAGTGGGAGCTAACGATGAGCTTATTATTAAAAAAGTTTTAGATGCGGGTGCAGATGGAATAATTGTTCCTTTAATTAAAAACGCGAATGATGTTGAAAAAGCTATTCAGTACTCTTTTTATCCTCCTATTGGTAAAAGGGGCGTTAATAGTCTATCAAGGGCTCAAGGTTATGGTTTTGAATTTAAAAAATATTTATCTAAAGTAGACAAAATAAAAGTTATTGCTCAAATTGAGCACATTGATGCAATTAATGATTTAGAAAATATTTTAAAAATTAAAAATTTATATGGAACTATTATAGGACCCTATGATTTATCTGCATCTATAGGTTTTCCCGGTAATTATAAAAATATCAATGTCGTAAAAGCAATAACTAAATATGAAAAAATTACAAATAAATACAATTTAAAAAAAGGTTTTCACGTCATTGAGCCAAATATAAAAGATGTTAAAGATAAAATTAAAAAAGGTTATGATTTTATAGCTTTTAGTTGGGACACCTATTTTTTAGGTAAAGCATGCAAAGATCAACTAAATCTTCTTAAGTAATGAAAATATTAGCAATAATTCCAGCAAGAATGAATTCTTCAAGGT
>MDSV01207126.1_pt1 | contig 24950 bp, 13 predicted proteins | sample 810851 | NCBI WGS metagenome assembly MDSV01 (sample SAMN05326640, study PRJNA326480) | marine metagenome | isolation source: seawater | place: Atlantic Ocean: North East | collected 2012
GACGCGCTCGGCGTCCGCGCCGAGCCCGGCGTTTCGGTCGGGGTGGAACTTCATCGCGGCGTTTCGATACGCCGACTTGACGTCCGCCTCGGACGCGCCAGGGGGCACCCCGAGCACGCGGCACGCCGCGTGCGGGTCCATATCCGCGGAAATCCCCGTCGACAGCGCGGTGCAGCGCGTGAAACGGGGACGGGGCCGACCCCGGCCGACTCCGACCCGAGCCCGCGCGCGTCGGGGGGCCACCGAAAATGGACGTCGTGGACGTGACGACGTGGCGACGAGTGACGAGACGAGGGAAAGTTGAGATTACGGGTATACTTCTCCTCTTCTCGAAGATCGAAACGTTCGCTCGAGCGCGGTCGCCCCGCCTTCTCACGCCTCGACCTCGCGCCTGTTTTTCTTCCCCGTGAACCCCCGCGCCTTCGCCTCCGTCGCGATCGCCAGCGGGTCCGGCATCGCCGGCAGCATCGCGGACGCGAGGTGCGCCGCCGTCCGCGGCGACAGCGTCGACGTGACGAGCTCGGTGGTTTTCTCAAACTTCATGCGCATCTCGCGTCGCACGCTCTGTTTCAACAGCTCCACCACGGCGAGCGCGTTCAGCATCTTCGCGCCCGCGTGCTCCCCGCCCGCTCCCGCGTTCGAAGCTCGGCCGCTTTTCTCGGTGACGCTCGTGGGAGACGCGTGCGTTTCCACGTCGCGCGCGTGTGCGACCATCTGGGGAACGAGCGAAGCGCCCGGCGCGCCTCCCACGGCGAGCGTCACGGTGGCGACGGCGACGTCGCCGGCGCCGGCGCCGACACCGGTGTCGTGCGAGTCGTCTGATCCGCTCGCGCTCTTCTCGCGAGAGGCGTTCGCCGCGAGAACTCGCGGTTTTTCCGGTTTTTGTTCGGAGACGATCGCCCCCCCCGCGGCGGCGAGCTGCAGTCCCAGCTTCTGCCTCTCGAAATACACTCGGCGCAGATCTTCCATGTAGTCGTCGCGCCAGTCGAAGAGCCGCGCCACCTCGATTGGGGGGGTTTGCATCAGAAACGCGTCGCACGCCGCCGAGACCGACGCGGCAACGTCGTCCTCGGACATCACCGTGCCGTCGAGCGCCACCGTGCGCAGGGGCCCGCCGCACACGGAGCCGACGCACGCCGAGCCCGCCGAGTGCGTGTTCTCTTCGCGCGCGTGATCGCCGATCACCGCGCCGTCGTCGCGGCGATCCCCGCGTGGACGCGCCGCGCGCGAAGAGACGAGACGCTTCGGCCCCGCCCCGTCGCGTTCGGCGTTGAGCGCGGCGGCGTGCTTGTTGAGGATCATCTGGTACGAGAGATTACACGGACCGGCGCCGAGACCCATCGCGCGCTTCGGCGCGCAGAAATTCAACGTCTCGCGCAACGCCCCCGAGAGCTCAGCGTCGGACGCGCCCGCGTCGAGAAGCGCGCGCATGTCGGCGATCTTGGCGTGGAACGCCTCGGCCACGCGTTTGTGCTCCAAAGGGCAGTCGCCAACCTCGGCGCCGGCGCCGGGTTCCGCGTCGAATTCGACGGCGGAGTGCGCGGAGAGCTCATCGTCCATCGCACCCGCGCCGCACACGCGGTGTTGACCTTTGCCGCCGCCCGGGACGATGCGCCCCATCGCGATGTGCGTCAAGATCTCGTCTTCCTTCGCCTGTTCCTGGGCGCCGCGCATCTCCTTCAGCTGCGTCTCCAGGAACTCGACTTTCTTCTCCAGATCTTTGGTGTAGTTCTTCTTGCGCTCGCGGTACCGTTTCTGGACCTCGCGCTGGTTCCCGCCGGAAACCTTGGGCTTCTTCGCGCCTTGGGCGTCGTCGAAGACGTCCTCGGGCATCTCCTCGGCGCCGCCGGGAAGGTCAGCCATGTCGAAGCCCAGGATGCCCATGGCTTCGGGAATCAACGCTTCGTCCAAGGGGGGCAGGGACGCGAGCGCGTCCAGGTCCATCACGCCCCCTTCCTCGGGGGCGTCGTAGTCCCCGGACGAAGACGCCGCCTGCATCGTAGCCGCGTGGCCTCCCGGTGCGTCCCGAGCGCCCATCAGTGCACGAGCCGCGTCGCGTGCTCCCGGACAGTGCGCGCCCGTCTCACGAGATTAGTCAGAAGGCCAATAACGCTATAACGCTATTTTCGGGGAAAACAAATTTGAAACAGAAACTTTAGTCGACAGTTTTTGTAAATAGAAAAAGTGAACCTCGGCGTCGCTTTTTTTGATTGGCGGGGAAGCATGGGAAGGTCTCGAGAACACATCTAGAAACACGCGAAGACGAAAAAGGAGTTCTCGCCGCGGCGCCGCGCGCGCCGCGCCGTCCGAAAGTCGTTTCCCAGCCCCGTCGCGACCCTAAACCGCGCGGCGTTCATTCCGCGCTGGGCGGTATGCTGATGGGCGACAGCTCGCCAATCTCCGGCGTGTCCGCGGCGAGCTGGTCCACGTTCCACTGGTTCTTGAACAGCAGCACGGGCGCGCCCCACTGGTCCTTCACGCACTGCGCGTTGAAGATGCGTCCGGCGGCGTCCACCGCGTCCCACCCCCCAACCACCCACCTGGCCACCGCGAAGGGCAGGTTCTCCAGCGAAGTCTCCACGCCGTACTCCTGCAGCATGCGCGCCTGCACCACCTCGAACTGCAGCTGCCCCACCGCCGCGAGGATCGGGTCCTGCTTGACGGCGTCGCGGCTGTACATGACTTGCACGGCGCCCTCGCCCAGGAGCTCGGTCACGCCCTTCTGGAACTGCTTGTACTTCCCGGTGTCCGTGTTCCGCAGGTACGCGAACAGCTCGGGGGAGAACGTGGGGATGGGGGGGAGCGCGCGTTTCTTACCCACGTACAGCGTGTCCCCGATGGCGAAGCTGCCGGGGTTGTTCAGACCGATGACGTCCCCGGCGAACCCCTCGTCCAGAACCGTCTTGTCTTGTCCGAAGAGCTGCGACGGGCGGGACAGCGCGACGGCTTTCTTCGTGCGCGCGTTTGTCACCTTCATGCCGCGCTCGAACCGTCCCGAGACGACGCGCACGAACGCCACTTTGTCCCGGTGCCTCGGGTCCATGTTCGCCTGCAGCTTGAACACGAACCCGGTGAAGCCCTCGTCCGTGGGGCGCAGCGTCGAGCCGTCCACGCAGTCGCGCCCTCGCGGACGCGTGCTGTAGCCCAGAAACGTGTCCAGGAACAGCTTGACGCCGAAGTTGTTCATGCCCGACCCGAAAAACACCGGGGTGAGCTCACCGTCGTGCACCGCCTGCAAGTCCAAATCGCTCCCGAGCTCATCCAGGAGCTCGATGTCCTCCATCAGCTGCGCGTGTAACGTCTCGCCCACGAGATCCGCCAGACGCGCGTCGTCCAGAGGAACAATCTCCAGCCCTTTCGTGCTCTTGTCCTCGCCCTTCTTGGTCTTCCCCGCGCTCGCGTCCTTGTCGAACAGGTGCACCTCTCGGGTCGGCCGGTGGAACACCCCCCGGAACGTATCCCCACTCCCGATGGGCCAGTTCACCGCGTACGTCGGGAGCTCGAACTCCCGTTCGATCTGGTCCAACAGCTCGAGGGGCTCGAGGCTCGGCCGATCCATCTTGTTGCAAAACGTGAAGATGGGCAGCCCGTTCAACCGGCACACCTCGAACAGCTTCCGCGTCTGCGGCTCGAGGCCTTTCGCGGAGTCGATGAGCATCACCGCGTTGTCCGCCGCGCTCACGGTCCTGTACGTGTCCTCGGAGAAGTCGGCGTGGCCGGGGGTGTCCAGCAGGTTCAGCGTGAATCCGGAGTACGCGAAAGACAGCGCCGTGGACGAGATGGAGATGCCGCGTTGCTGTTCCATCTCCATCCAGTCCGAGGTGGCGGCTTTCGCGCCTCGGCGCGACCGCACCGCCCCGGCTTCGTTGATCGCCCCGCCGTAATACAGAAGCTTCTCCGTGAGCGTCGTCTTACCCGCGTCGGGGTGCGAGATGATGGCGAAGGTGCGACGCGAGTCCACCTCCTTCGCCAAGTCGCGGACGACCGCGCTCTTGGGAACCTTCATCGAGGAGGGGACCGCCGGGTCTTCCTCCGCGGAGGAATCCTCCGCCGCCGCTGAGACGTCGTCGTCGGCGTCGAGGACGACCGTCTCGCCCTCGCCCGCGTTCACGATCGCGCGACGCGCCGACGACGCGCGGCGCGCGAGACGCGCCGGCGGCATCTTTGCGCCCAAGCCTCCGACACGTCGGCCGGGGCGCGCGGACGCCGCGCGGTCGGCGGGGCGCCGGCGCGCGGGCGCGGCGACCGCGGGAGGCGCGCGGACGAGCGACGCGGCGAGCGACGACATCTTCGACGTGCTTCGCGCGCAGCACGAGTGGCGCACACGCGAGAGGTGGTCGCGAGAAGTGCCGGCGAGAAAGTGGATAGAGTGTTCGAGTGACGTGTGCCGAAAAAAAAAAACCGTCGCCGTCTTGACTCGACGCGAAGCACCCGAGGCTGAAAATACCTACGCGTCGGAGACGCACAGGTGCGTCTCCGGCGCCCGCCTTCTTTGAAGACTCGAAACCGAAGACTCGAAACCGCGCTCGCCTTCGCTCATCTCGCGCTTTCGCGGCGTCTCCAGCCCCCCCCTCTCACGCGCGTTGCCTGGGCGGCAGCCTCGCCTTCGCCTGCGCGAGCGATTGGATCTGGCGCCCGTGCCCCCGGAGCGCGCCAGACCCCACCCCGAGCGCCTGCTCCACCTGCATGACCAGCGACGAGCCGCGGATGCCGTACGCGTACTTACCCACCGACCCGGCGCGGCGCATCACGTCTGCCACCGCGCGCTCCAACGCGCCGCCGGCTTTCCAGCTGGAAAACGTCTCCGCGCCGATGGCGGCGCCCGCCGCGCGCTCGGCGGGGGACAACAAAGGCTTTTTCGCGACGCCGACGCGATTTCGGTCGTCGCGTCGCGACCGATCTTGACCGTTCGCTCTGAGCAGACCGAGCGCGTCTCTTCCACCGCTTCCCCGCCGATTCGAACCGCCGCCGCCCGCGTTCTTCGTCGTTCCTTTCGTCCACTCAGAAGACCGCGCGCGCGTGGACGTCTCGCGACCGCCGCTTCGCGCGGCGCGACGCGCGCTCGTCTTTTCGTCCTCCGGAAAAGCCTTTTCGGAGCGCCGGCGCGCGCCGCGCGGGAAGGTTCCCGCGCGCGCGCCCTCCGCGGACGCCGTCGGGGACGGCGTGGCGGGCGACGCCGCCCGGAAAAGACGCGCGGGCGGCGCGTCCTCCGGGCGCGACTCGAAGTAAAAGTCGCGCGGCGACGCCTTCGCGTTCGCCGCCGGGTTCGAGCCCAGGTACTTCACCACCTCGTACTTGGACTTCACCACCACGCCGTCCGGGGATGTGTAGTACGTGTCGCGGTCCCCCGCCGCGCTCCGGGGGCGCCCCGGGCCCGCGGGGGGGGGGCGTGCCGCGCGCGCCGCGCATCACTACCGAGCGCGTCCACCCCTCGGGCACGACCACCTCGCGGCGCCCCGCCGCCGCCGCCGCGGCGGGATCCGTCGGCGGCTTCGCGCCCCGCGTTTTTGCGCGCCTCCTCTTCTCGGGTCGCCTCGCCCCGCCGCTCTCGTCGTCGCCGTCGTCAGACGAGACGGACGCGCCTTCGCGTCCGCGGACGCGTTTCTTTCCACGCGCGTCGCCGCGCGCGTCGGGTCCGCGAGCGTTCGCGGGTTTCCGCCCGGCGCGCTTCGGGGCGTCCCGCGCGGACGCCGCCTCGCTCTCGGACGCCTCCTCGCTCTCGGAGTCCGAGTCGTGGCACCGCGTGCACAAGTCGCCGAAGATGCGCATGTCCAGGCTCACCGCGTCCGGGACGCACTCGCACACGCCCGCGTCCTCGCCGATCTCCACCCACGCCTCGGTGGCGAAGTTGCACGACTCCGCGCAGTTGTACCCGCAGTTGAACCCGGAGTGGTACGACCCGGGGTAGGTCACCACGAACTCCCCGGGCTTCTGCATCATGCGCGTGAACGGGATGCCATTCTGCTCGAGCAGCGTCGGCGAGATGAGCAGCTCCTTGTGCCGCAAAAACTCCGGGCACGCGCGCCACATCTCCGGGACCATGCCCTGCGCCAGAATCTCGAACCGCTCGCGGTCTTCGGGGGCGACGGCGTACCAAAACTTGGGCGCGCCGTAGTGCAGGTAGTTCACCGAGTACAAGTCGCAATCCTCCGTGTGCCACGCGAAGAGCGCGCGCCACATCCCGAAGTACAGGTACGACGAGTTCACGCCGTCCAGCGTGATGTTCTTCTCTTTGAGCGTGCGGCTCAGAAGCGAGTCCAGCCGGCTGACGTCCCACCCCTTCGTGACACTGGCATCGCCGGCGTTCTCCTCCTCCTCCTCGGTGGCGGAGTCGAAGAGCGTGCCCGCGACGTCGGCGCAGTACGTGGGAGGGTCGTACGCCACCTTCTTCCAAAACTCGCGTTCCAGGGCGGCGTGCGTGGGGTCCGCGAGCGCCGCCGCGCTGGGCTGGTTCTCTTTTTTCGTCGCGTACGGCTCGAAGTCGTGCTTCACGGACAGCGGCTTCTTCTCCACGAGCAACGTGCGGAACAGACCTTTGCGTCCGGTGGCGTGCTGCGTGATGGCCTTCTCGACGCGGAAGTCCACGTCGTCGTACCCGCGCCGCCGCGGGGTCCACCCCGCGGGGGGCACGATGCGCCCGATGCCGTACTCCTCGAGCTGCTCCTCGATGCTCTCCACGTACTTCTCGAGGGACATCGAACGCATTTCCTCGAGCGTGGGGTAAAACACGGGGGGCTCCACGCGTCGGGGGCCGCTCATGACGACTGACGGCGGCGGGCCTCCGTGTTTTTTTTTTTCGCGCGAACGATCGATCGTCACGAGCGCTTCGAAAGAGTCACGTTCCTCGTCCCACGAGCGGCGTCGCTCGTCCCACGAGGCTCGCGAAGTGACAGCGCGTAGCGCGCGGGTGCGAGCGCGCGGTCCACGTGGATCGAGACGAAAGCGGTGCCCTCGGCGCGGAAGCGGGTTCTTCTTCCCGTCCCTCGGGCGGAGACACGCGCGAGACGTGCTGAAAAAGTGTGACACGTCCTCTCACCGCCGTGAGCGCTCGCCGACTGCGCGCGCGGACCGGGGGACGGGGACGTGCGGTCGCGGGAGGCGCCGGGAGATGGCGTGGACGGGGACGCGGGTGGGTCAGTCACGGGCGGCGGGGACGCGCGTCGCGCGGAGTCGACGGCGCGGAGACGAAAAGCGCCGACGTCTCTTTTTCCGCCGAACGCGAACCCTCGCGAGATCCGGGTTCGGTCGTCGCCGCGCGCGGGTTCGAACGCCGGCGGCGGCGAGACGACGGCGAAGAGATTCGGGACGGACCTACCCTCGCTTGTGGTCCTCGGCCTCGGGGCGCTTCCTCGTGCGCCGCGCGTGTGCTTGTGCGCGCTCGGCGCGCTTCGCCGCGCGGGCGTCGCCGCGCTCGAGGGCACGAAAACGCGGAGGAGACGGGTTGGCAGAATTTGAATTCCAGAGTTTCCGGTTCGCGTGACGTGCCCTGTTGCTGGCGGCTATTCATAGGTGGAAGGCGCGGTGGGGGTTTTGCGTGCACGCTGGATTCGCTCTTCACGTGCGGCCCTTATCATTCAGTCTGACAATTTCGAGAAAGGCGATATTTTCGGCCGATTAAAAATCGTCGCGCCGATCGACGATCGGTTTCGAGAATCCTCCTTTTTCTTCCTTCTGCGCAAGCTGACAAGATTCGCGCGCTGCTCAACTTTCCTCGTGCGCTTTTTTTCTCGGCACCGAGGAATCGAACGCGCGCAGAGCTGACGCGCGCGCGGTCGCGGAGGCAGCAGCGGGCGTCCGCGCCCGCCCGCCTCGCCGGACTCGCGATGGCAGCGTGCGCTGCGCTTCACGCGCGCGCGCCCTCCGTGGCGGTCGGCGCGCGTCGAGTCACCTCGCGACGCCGCGTAGCGTCCCGCGCGGCGTCGAGGCGCGTCGTCCTCCCGCGCGCGGACGCGAAGGCGACGGGACGCTCCTCGGAGACGCCCAGGCCGGAGGGCGACCTTGAGTCGTGGACGCTTCGCGCGCGCGCGGCGGCGTTTGCGTGCGTCGCGTCCGCGGCTCTCGCGTCGGGCGCGGCCGCGGAGCCGGCGGCCGCGTCGGGTTCCGCCGCGACCAAGTCCGTCGTCGCGGTGGAACGCGACGTGACATCGCGAAGAACGAACGACGACGACGACGCAAACGCGTCGTCGTTCGGGAACGCGTCGTTTTACTCGAACGTCGGGAACGTCGCGACGACGACGCCCGACGTCGCGCCGGTCGACGGATCGTCGTGGCGTGCCACCACGAGCCGTACCTGGACGACGCCCGAGCTCCTGACCGCCGCCGCGCGCGACTTCGTCAAGCCCCTGCTCGGCGAGTTCGGCGCCGCCGTCATCGGCTTTGGCGCCGGCGCGACGCTCGCGGGGCTCTTCTTCGGGTGGCGCGCGAGCTCCAAGTCCCAGACGAACGCGCGCGCCGCGAGCCGCGCGGCGTTGGCGGACCTCAGCGCGCTGGACGAGAGCGAGATCCAGGATCTGATCGGCGAACTTCCCGCGTGGCTCGCGTTTCGAGACGTCGAACGAGGCGGCTGGACGAACAAAGTGCTCTCCGCGGCGTGGCCGTATCTGGACGTCGCGACGTCCGACGTCATATGCGCCGCGCTCGACCCGATCCTCGCCGCGACGCGGCCGAGCTTCTTGACCGCGTTGCGGTTCGAGCGGTTCTCGTTCGGTTCCGTGCCGGCGAAGATCGAAGGCGTGAAAGTGTACGAGACGAAGGACGACGGCGCCGTGGAGATCGACCTCTCCGTGTTTTGGCGCGGCGACCCGGACGTCGTGCTCGGCGTCCGCGCCGCGCAGGACGCGCTCAGCGTCCCGGTGTCCCTGACGGAATTCCAGTGCGCGTTCACGTTACGGTTGATTTTCGCGCCGCTCATCGGTGTTTTCCCGTGCTTCGGCGCTTTGACAATCGCGCTGGTGGACGAGCCGAGGCTGGACTTCGACCTGCGCGTCGTTGGGGGGGACGTCACGCTCGTGCCCGGTTTGAAGGAGAGCCTGCGGACGTACATCAAAGCGCTCATCGCGTCGTGGATGGTGTGGCCGCGGTGCATCACCGTCGCCATACCCGGCACTGGGTACGAGCTGCCGTCCGACGAAGGAACGGAGACATCGCCGCGCGCCCCGACCGGCCTGCTGCACGTGCAGGTGCTCGGCCACGACGGGCGCGGCGCGAACCCGGGCGAGATCGGGTTGCTGGTTCGATCCTCCTCGGAAACCTCGGACCTTTTTTTGAAACGCGCCGGCGCCGCCGAGACGCGCGTCCAGGCGTCGCCCGGGGGCGGCGTCCTGTCCAGCCGCGAGGTGACGCTGCCGGTGGAGGACCCCGGGACGCAACTGCTGTGCGTCAGATGGTACAGCAAGACCGAGGCGACCGCGTCGACCGAGACGCACGCGCGGACGGAGACCGACGACGCGCGCGAGGCGACGTCGCGAGACGTTTCAGACTCGCGGAGCGCGGCGCGGCGTTCGACCTCGTCGTCCGAGCGCCTGACCGGCGAGGCGAGCGTCGTGCTCGAGGAGCTGATGCGCCAGGCGCCCGAGGCGCGCGAGCCGACGGAGAGCGACGCGCGAAAAAAACGCTCGAGCGTCGACGCCTCGAACGCCGACCTTCGCGACGACGAAAAAGAAAAAGCCACCGGGCAGTGGGGGCCGGTTCCGGTGTTCGCCGAGCTCGAGGCGCCCGCCGGCGCCGACATCACGCGCGTGCGCGGCGAGGAAGTCTCGCGGGGGGGCGTCCGAGGCGTCGCGCGCCGCGCCGCGCGCGGCGTCGGCGGGTTCTTCGGCAAGACCGCGGGCGGCGTCGTGGCCGGCTACCGCGCCGCGCGGAGCGACGGTTTGCGGCTCGCGCCGATCCGCGACGCCGCCGTGGACGGGTGGCGCGCGCGCGGCGAAAAAGCGCGCTTAAAAAGCGCTCGCGACGAAGCGAAGGATCGCGAGGCGCTGGTGCGGCTGTCCACGGGCGCCGCGCCTTTGACGTCCATCGCGGGTCGGACCGACGGCGACGGCGACGGCGTTCCTCTCTCGTCGCTCGATGCCGCGGACCCGGGCGCGGGCGCGGTCCGCCTGCGCGTGCGGTACCAGCCCCTGGACGCGGCGGCGCTGAGCGCGCGCGCGGCGAAGGAGAAGGCGCGCGAACAAAGAAAAAGCGAAGAATTAGAAAACGCCTCTTTTGAGGCGACGCGACGCGCGACGCGACCGACCGACGCGACCGACGCGACCGACGCGCTCGTCTCAGACGCGCTGGAGTCGGCGCGCGCGGCTCTTCGCGACCGCGACCGCGAGGCGGCGGAGATGCGCGCCGAGAAGGCGGAGCTCGAGCGGAAGCTGCGCGAGGCGACGGAGAAAAATGCGCTCTTTTTCGAGCGCGAGGAACCGTCCGGGAAACGCGCCTCCGCGAAGACGAGTCCTCGCGAGAAGACGACGAACGACGACGACGCGGCGACCTCATCTCGACCGTCGCGCGCGTTCGCCGACGACGCCGCGGCGGCGGCGCTCGTGGCATCACCCGCGGCGGACGCCGACCCGCGCCTCGCGCCGCTGGTCGCCGCCGCGCGGAGCGCCGCTGCCGCGGTGGCGGAGGCGCGGGTGCGGCACGTCGCGGCGGAGGCTTCCGGCGGCTTCGGGAGAGGCTTCGGACGCGGTTCGGAAAAGAGAGAGTCGTTGGAGACGGCGATGGCGAGAGCGGACGCCTTGGTCGCGCGCGCCGCCGCCGCGGTGGCGGAGTCGGCGCGCGCCGCGGAGGCGGACGAAGAGCTGGCGGAGCTGAAGCGCGCGATGCGGTCGCGGGAGAAGAGCGAAGACGACGACGCCAATCTCCGCGACGACGCCGCGAGTCGTTAGAAAAGCGACGCGGATCTTTTGTTTTCTCATTTCTTTTTTAACGTAAGCGAACGACGCCGCCCGTCCCGCGCCCATCGCCGCCGCCGCGCGCGCGATCGAACCGTTCGTCCGTCACCGCCCGTCTTCGGGCCCGGCGACGTCGTCCGAAAACTCGTTCCGCGGGGACTTGAACAGCCGACGCAGCGCTTGGAACCGCGGCGCCTTACCGCCGGAACCGCCCGCGGGGGTCGACCCCGCGGGCGTCCCGGGGCCCGAGACCTCGCCGCCGCCGCGGGGCGCCGACGCCGTCGGCGACGGCGTTCGCGAGGCGCCGCCGGGTTCCGAACCCAAGCTCCGACGAGCCAAGGGAGGCCCGAGGGCTCTGCCCCCCCCGGAACCCCCGACACTCCCGGGGGACCGCCGCCGCGCGCTCGCGACGTCCGCGGATAACAACATGACCGTGTCCCACACGGCGCGCTCCGTCTGGCGCGCCTCCGCCAGCGCCACCTCCCGCGCTTTCGCCTCGGCGCGTCGCGCGGAGTTTTCCAAAAGCGCCTTCGTCGTTTCGGATTCCCGCGCCGTCGCCTCGACGTCGTCCGCCAGCCTCCGCACCGCGAGCTCCGCATTCTCCGCGACCTGCTCGGCGCGCTCGCCGTGGGCGTGGACGGCGTCCACGCGTCTGAGCGCCGACTCGGCGAGGGTCATCGCCTCCGCGAGTCGCGCTTCGAGGAGAGACACGCGTCGGCCCGACGCGACGCCGCCGCCGTCGCCATCCTCCGGCTCGAGACGCGCCTCGATCGCGTCCAGCCTCTTCTCGAAAGCTCGCATCGCGGCCACGAGCTCCGTTTCGACCGCGAGACGCATCGCGCCCAGTCGGTCGTCCACGCCGCGCGCCACGGAGGCGAGCTTTTCCGCGACGGATCGCAAAGACGCCTCCGTCGCGTCCGATCGAGCGCTCGCGCTCGCGAGCGACGCCGTCTCCTTCGCCTCCTTTTCCGCGTCGCGCGTCTCGTTCGAAGCTCGCCACGCCTCAAACTCCGTCCACCTCGCGTCCGTTCGCGCCTCGACATCACCCAGACGCGTCGTCAACGACTCGACGCGTTTTCGGAATTCCGAAACCGCTTCCTTCGTAATATCCGCGTCGTCGCGCGCCGGACCGAGTCCTCCGCCGCGCTCGGTCGCCGGCTCGCCCCGCGCCGCTTCCAGCGCCTCCGCCAGCTCGGCCACCGTCCCGCTCAGCTCGTCCAGCTTCTCCGTCGCGCGCTTGGAGGACTCCACCGCCGCGAACGCGACGTGCTCGGCGTTGGCCGACCCTTCCGCGAGTGCGGCGACGCGGCGCGTCTCGCCTCGCAAAAACGCGATCGAGGCGGCGACGTCTTCGTCCGCGCCCGCGCGACGTCGATCCTCCGTCTCGCTCGGATCTTTTTCGACGCGCGCCGCGGAGGCGAACGCCGTCTCCTCCGCGCGCGCCTCCGCGCGCGCCGCCGCCGCCGCGGAGGAAAACGCCGTCTCCGCCACTTCCTCCAGACGAGCGCGCGACGCCTCGTGCGTCGAAACCATCGCGTCGTCGTCGTCGCGCGGCGTCTCGTTTTCCGCCGCGACGCGTCGTCGTCCCGAAGCGTCTTCAGAGCCTTTTCCAGCCGCGGAGACGCCCGCCTTTTCGTCCGTCTTTTTTCGTCCGTCTTTTGCGTCCGCCTCCGCGCGCGCCCTCTCGAGCCGCGCGCACTCCGCCTCCGCGGCTTCGACCCTCGCCTCCAGCGCGCGCAGCGCCTCGGCCATCCCGGGAGGGACCTCGGCCGCCGCCGCCGCCGCCGCCTTCGCGTCGCTTTTTCTTTTTTCCGCGCTCCTCGGCGCGGCGGGCGGCGCGATCGACGCGCTCTCCGCGCGCGTCGCCTCCTCGAACGTCTCGCGCTCGGTCTTCTCGACCGTCGCGGGCGCGCCCATCGGGCGAGACGCCACCGCGTTCCGCGTTTCCTCGCGCACCAGCGCGTGGACGTCGTCCCTGATCTGCGCGCTCGCCACGTCGCGCAGCGTCCCGAGCGCTTCCGCCAATCGACGCTCGAGTCGCGCGTCGAAGTCGTCCAGCCGTCGGCGCGTCTCGTCCAGCTCCGAGCGCATGGTGGTGACGATCAGCTCGACGTCGACGTTCGCGGCGTCGCTCGGGGGAACACGCGCCACCCGCGCGACCGGCGCGACGCCGCCGCCGTCGGGTCGACTCGCGGTCCGCCCACGCGCGGTGGTCGCGTCGGATCTCGCATCGTTCGAAGAAGAAGCGCCTCGAGATCCGGTCACCTGCCGCTCCGCCTCGCGCCGCGCTCGGTCGCGGATCTCATCGTCCGCCTTCTGGATGGTTTCCGCCACGCCCTTCTTAATGCGGTTCAGCGCCTCCATCCCGCGCCCCGCGGAGCAGGTGCGCGCGGCTGCTCTGGAGGGGCCCGGCGAAGAAAGCGCGCGAGATGCGCGCGCGACGCATCCGTCGCGGACGATTTCGGGCGCGTGACGTGCGAAAACGCGCCTCGAGCGCGACGCCGACGACGCGCGCGCGACGGAGACCTCACGCGTTGACGTACAAATTACACACGCGAAGCGTTCCTAACACGCGCGTTCAAAGCGCGTTCATGGTCGCGACGACCCCCGCGATGGTGAGCCCCCCCAGCACGACGGGCACCAGGTAGTTGGCGACGGGGGTCTTCTCGTCCGCGTCGCCGACGAACCCCTCGTTGTCGATGGCTTTCAGCGCGAGCGGGTTGCCGTCCGCGTCCTCGAACTGGTTCGCCTCCAGCTCCATCACCACCGTGCGCGTGGGATCGTCCAGGTTGATTTCCGTGATGTCCCCCGAGATCGTGCCGAGGCCCATGCTGACGAGCTGCTTCAGGCCGGTGAAGTCGATGCCGTCTTCCTCGACGGGATCGCCGTTCTCGTCGAGCTTCGGCGCCTTCGCCTCCGGCTTGGCCTTCTTCCACGAGCCGAACGCGCGCGCCTTGACGGAGGCGCCGCGGCGCGCGGACGCGCGGAGACCCGCGCGGGGAGCGCCGAGGGTGGCGGGGACGCGCGCCGTGCTGGCGACGACGAACATGGTCTTCTCGCGTGCGACGACGAGAGTGACGCCGGGCGCCACGCTGGAAGGCGCTCAGCCCCAAATCGGCGAAAGATCTGATGCGCGCACGAGTGCGGACCTACACTAGACGACCGCGGTCGACCGGCTGCTCGAACCCCTCTCGAAAGGCGTTTCGATCGAAAACATGGGTCAAAAATCCGATGCATCATCGAAAAAACGTCCTCTCGATGAACGTCTCGTTCGTCGTCGCGGTCTTCTCGCGACGTCACGCCGCCGCCGTCTTCGGCCAATTCTCGTTGACCCACTTCTTGAACGTGGCGCAGGCGCCGAGGTACCCGTTCGCCTCCTCCGCGGAGTCCGCGATGGTGTCGTCGCCGTGTACGAACAGCGCGCGCATCCCGAGGTCCACCGAGTCCGCGTTCGCCGTCGCCGGACCGGCGGCGACGGCGGCATCGTACTCCGCCTTCTCCTCGGCGATCAGGTCGTCGACGGACTTCCCGAGCGACCCGACCCAAGCGTCGTGCGACAGCGGCGCACCGGTCAGGCTTCGCACCATCTCCAGGAATCCGGGGTCACCCGACCCGGCTCTCCAGTAGTTCGCCTCGAGCTCCGGGCCCACCGCGGGGTTGTCCACGATGCCGCCCGAGTCGGCGTACTTTTTCAGAAAGTGCGCGCGCGTCTGATGCACCGCCATCTCGGCGAAGACGTACCCGTGGTAGTAGCACGAGCTCTCGTCGGAGGTGATGTGAGGCACCGACAGCAAAGGCCTGGCCGCGAGTCCACCTTGGATCTTGCGCTCGATCTCGTCCGCCACGCGCGTGATGTTCTCCGCGGTCAACTCGCTCTCGTCCATCTCGTACAGCGCCTTCTCGAAGTACGGCACCGCGATCATGCCGCGGAGCTGGAACACCTCGTACGGGTGCTTCTCCTTGATGGCGCGCTCAAGCAGCGACCACGGGACGGGCGCGTTTTTCCGGTCGCGCGCGTAGCGCCCGAGCCACGCCGCGTCCCCGCACAGCGAGTCCAGGAACATGCTCTGCGTCTCCGCGAGGGACACCGAGAACGGCGCGCGCTCCTGCGAAAACAAAGGCGAGCCCTGCGTGATGTTCGCGAAGTGCGCGGCGTGCCCCCCCTCGTGCATCAACGTGGTGAGCGCGGTGTTCCCCGAACCGACTTCATCCGGCGTCGCGAGGCTGGTGAAGTTCGCGCGGCTCGGGTTCCACTTCCCGTCCTGACCGACGTGCGGCGCGACGGGCCAGTGGCAGAACCCGTTGGGGTACTTCCCGACGCGGTCACACAGATCGAGGCGCATCACGGTGTCTCTGTACCCGATGCCCATCGCCGCGAACGATCGGCCCCACACCTCGGGCGCGTTCTCGAACGGGAAGTACGGGTCGAGGTCGCGGCTCAGTTCGCCGGATAAAGAGTACGACAGGTTCCACGGTTTCAGCGCGTCCTCGCCTTTTTCCTGTTCCAGCCGTTTCAGAGCTTGTTCCAAAATCGGCCTCGTGGCCTTCTCCAGCCCGTCGAGCATCTCGAAGCACTTCGCCTTGTCGAAGCCTTCCGCCTGCGTCACCTTCATGTCGTAAAAGTCGACGTAGCCCAGGGTGCGCGCGAACGTGTTGCGCTCGGCGATGATCTCGGGGAAACCGTTCGCGAGCAGGAAAGGACCCACCGTGCGCGTGGCTTCCCAGCAGGATTTGCGCACCGACTCCGTTTTCGCGGACCGGATCTTCGTCCGCAAGACCGTGGGGGTGGCGTCGGTGACCTTCCCGTCCTCCTCGACGTAGGTGAGTTTCAGTTTGTTCCTCGCCGAGTTCATGGCGTTTTCCTTCCCCACCGCCGATTCGCGCACGGCGCGCGCCTCGGCGCTCTCCACGATGTAGCACAGCAGGGTCTTCTCGATCTGCCGCAGGATGGTCTTCTGGTCATCGGACACGGCAGCGTCGCTCAGGAGCGTCCTGGTCGTCTCCAGCGCCGCCTGGTCGCCCAAGAACGCCTCAAGCTCGTTGAACGACTTCGTCAGCGCATCCGTGGAGTTGCCCTCGAGGTTCATCTTGGTCTCCCAGAAGTTGTTCTCGTAGCTCTCGTGGATGCGCGCGTAGTCCGCGTTGAACGAGGAGATGAACGCCGCGGCGTCCGCGCTCGGTGCGGCGGTGGCCATGTCGGCGGTGGCGCGGAGCGCGACGGCGGGCGCGCGGGCGGTCGCGGGGTTCGCGCCGAACGGAGGAGACGAGCGTCCCGTGGGGCGGATCTCGGCGCGGCGAAGCGACGCGGAGGTGGCGGGTCGGGCGGCGGAGCGGAGGCCGGCGCGAGGGACGGCGGTGAGCGACGAAGCGGAGAAGGCGCGAAGCGCGTTCATCAATGGAAGCGAGCCGCGGGGTGCGCGACGTCGAAGTGCCAGCCAGATCACGAAAGGACGGACTTACGTGTCCGACTCGCGTCTCGGAGAGGCCGAGGCAAAACATGCACCGATGAAACAGTCATCCACTCAGGCAGTCACAGGCTCAAGCTCTGAACTGCGAGCGGCAGCTGTCGCTTCGCAGAGCTCTTTTCGAGTCCCAGACTCCGCCCCCCGCCACACCCGCCATGTCACCGAAACCGTCAACCCCCTCCACGGGCAAGCCGTCGAAGCGGCGCGCGTCCGACGCGAGCGGGCCGCGGCAGATCGACCTTCACGATGCGTTTGGGGCGTCCCCGAAACACGCGCGCCGGGGCTCGCTCGCCTCGGAGGATCCGCTGGAGGTGCAGGTCACGCCCAGGCAGTACGACGCGTTCACGGTGAAGTTCCTGGAGACCGAGGGCACCGCGCGCGGGTTCAGCGCGGCGGACAGGGAGGAGGACTCCAGGCGATCGGGTGAGGCTCGAGAACGACGTCGACGTTCCGCGAAGCGATGAGCGACCCAGCCGAGCCTCTCGGTCGGCGCCTCGGGCGCGCCATTTTTCAAATCGCGTTTTTCGGCTCCCAAGGATTTCCTTTCCTCCGACTCTATGACGCTTTCGCTGACCTCGTCGAATCACCCTCTCGCCGCGACACTTTTTCGACTCGCTCTCGGTCCCCGGCAGAGGCGGAGTTCGTCGCCGCGTTCGACGTGCTGCTGCGTAACCACCGCGAGTTCGTCCCCCCACAGCACTTCTTGGAACGCCTCACGCACATCCTGCTCCGCAAGCGCGAGCGCGTGGCGCGTTCGGTGTTTCGCCGAGACGACGACGACGAAGACGACGACGAAGACGACGACGGCGGTGGTTTCCACAAAAAACGCGAAAAGACGGAAGCAGACGCGTCTTTGGCCGCGCGGGAGGACGACCGGCTGCTGCGCGCGACCGCGGAGATCTTCCGCCGCGTCAACGAACGGCACCCCGTCGCCGTCGCCGCGAGGTTCGACGCCGGATCCGCCGTCCCTTCCGCGTCGACGCTCGGCAAGGCGCACTTGCGCGTGGGCGCGCGGACGTGGACGCCCCTCGACTCCGACCGACGCGCGGGCTCGTTCCGCGAGCGGGCGTTCACGGAATCCAACTCGGGGAGCAGGGGTCAAAACCGCGACGGCGATACGCGCGTCGCCGGGTCGCACGCGCGCGGCGCGCGCGCGGATTGGAACAGGTTCGTTGCCCTGCTCGGCGCGGCGCGCGGCGACTCGGAGCTCTTGGACGCGCTCATGACCCCCGCAGGCGGGTCCCGGTCCGGCTCAGCGGCGGCGGAGACGTCGCGCGCGGCGTCGAGCGCGGCGCGCGCGGAAGGCAGGGGCGCGCGCGCGAACCGACGGAACGCGTACGCGGACGCCGACTTCGCGACGCGGGACGCGTCCGCGACGAAGAGGAAGGCGAACCCGTCCGGCGCCGGCGACGGGGAGGAGGAGAGCGACGACGAGGACGACGACGAGGACGACGACGAAGCGCCTCTCGGCGTGGCGCTTCTGTTCGTGCACGCGGTGGACGTCCTCGTGCAGGACGCGCACGCGCGCTTGGCGGTCTTCGAGTCGCGCGTCCGCGAGCGCGCCGCCGAGCGGGAAAAAATAAAGGCGCTCGCCGCGGACGCCGCCGCGGCGACGCCTTCCGCCGCGCCACCGCTGCGGGACGGCGCCGACGAGTCGCCCGTGCCCGACTCGCAGCCCACGCCTTCTTCGCGCGATGCCTCGCTCCGCGACGCGGACGCCGCGGACTCGGCCGTGCCTTCGGGCGCGTGGGCGGGCGACCTGCTGCGCAACGCGCTGGTGTACCGCCTGGTCGGCGTCCACGCCCCCAGCGACGCCGACCGCACGCGCCTGTTCCGCGATCTGCTCGAGCTGGCGGGCGCCGCGGCGCGGCGCGCGGCGAGCGACGCGGTCGCGCAGACGCGAGAGGCGCGAGACGCGAGCGCTCGCGGGACGACGCGTCGGCCCGCGACGTCGCTTCGCGCGTGCGTTCCCGGCCGCGAGGACGTGGGCCTCGAGTCCCTGGGCGCGGCGGCGGCGTCCGCGCTCTCGGCGTTCGACGACGTCCTCTCCGCCTTGCACGCGCACGGCGCGACGCGCGGCGACCGCGCCGCGGAGAAGCTGCGCACGCAGCTGGACGAGGCGCGCGTGCGCTTCTTCCGCGCCGACCGCCGGTCCCTGCGCCAAGCGGGCGCGAAGAAGGCGTTTCTAGACGCCGCGAACGTCGCGGGGGGGCAGGAGGAGACGAGAGCTTTGCGCGTTGTGCGCGGCGCGCTGCGAGCGAAGGTCACCGCGCGGCGCGCGCCCGGGTTGATGCGCCCCGGGCTCGGCGTCGTGGCCGGCGCCTCGGGCGCGCTGGACGTGTTTCGCTACGTCTCGGACGACGCCAAGGACGCCATCAAGTGCATGGCGTTCGACGACGCGTCCGTGCGCCGCGCAGAGGCGTGCGACCTCGTCGCGCACTTCGCGGCGGCGGCGGCCAAGGCGGCGGCGCGCATCGCGGGGCGCGAGGAGGAAATCCGCGGCGCGTCGACGAGGAAAACGTGCGCGGACGCGTTTAGACTGACGCACGAGCGGTTCGCGGAGGAGGCCCTTTTGGGCGACGCGCTCACCGTGGAGGGCGCCGCCGCCGTGGACGCGGCGGCGGGGACGCTGAGGTGCTACGAGACGTGAGCGACGACGGCTTTTTTTTTTTCGCCGCGAAAAAATCTCGCGCGCGAGTTTCGCGACTGCGCCGCCGCGACGGACGTCTCGCGAGAGGTGAAAAAATACTACTTTCACGACTACCTTGCCGTTTGAACTGTCTGTCACAAAACGTCTCGAGACACGCCGCTTTTCGCGTTTCGGCGTCTTGTTCTTTCCGTCACACCGGGAGCGTCGCAGAAGCGCTTCGACGCTCCCGTCGCTTCGCGCGCGACCAGTCGGCGCGGGCGCCGCGCCGATCACTTCGTCTTCGCCTTCTTCGCTTTGGCGCCCGCGACGTGCTTCTGCCAGTAGAAGTGCCCGAAGAGCCCGAGGAGCGAGATCATGTACACGAAGAGGATGTGGCTAATGAACTTGGGGTAGGGGCTGTACATGCTCGTGTACACGCTCTGGAGCAGGTTGAGCGCGAACTGCGCCATCTGCATCTGCGTCAGGTACCGGCCCCACCACAGGTAACGCTTGCGCTTCTTCTCATCCTTGCCGATGAGCACCGCCATGAGGTAGTACGTGTACATGCACACGTGCACCCACGAGTTGAGCGCCGCAGAGAAATACGCGTCGCCACCCGGCGCTCTGTGCGCGATCATCCACCACATGAACGAGATCGTCGCGTGGTGGTACACGTGCAGGAACGACACCTGCTTCAGGTTGTTCTTCAGGAGCATGATGAACGTGTCCAGGAACTCGTAGATCTTGCTCACGTAAAACACCCAGATGTAATGCGCCATGGCGGTCTCCGAGGCTTTGTACGCGTTGCCCCAGACGGAGTAGCCGTTCCTGTACGCCTCCAGCAAACACCCGCCGCACATGTACATCGAAAGCGTGACGAGGAACACGTTGTGGAAGATCACCAGGCTTCTGATCCAGAGCGGGTCCTTCTTCGTGGGGTCCTTGGGGACGTTTTTAAGCACCGCGAAGCCTGAGAAGACGATGGCGAAGTACGCCAGGAGCGACGTGAGCAGCAGGGGGGGGGACGCCACGGCCATCCAGTCCTTCGTCACGGGGCTGATCGGATGAACTTCCCAGTCGATGGCCTGCGTGTCCGGTCGGGAGTGACACGTGGTACGAAGGACGGGTCAGCGATCGAAGGAAACGACGGTGTCAGACGCGATGCGCGACGCGTCCTCGGTGGGATCGTCGTCCATCGGCCGAGAAAGCCGTCGAGGATTTCGGATAGGCCGGCGCGGGGTCTCGCGGCAGCGCGTACCTTGAGCACCGAGAAGGTGGTGGTGGACACCGCGTTATCCCACGCATTCCATGCCTGAGCGAGGGATTCCATGGTGTTCGCGATCGCGTGAGGTGAACGCGCGCGACGTGCAATGCGGAAGCGACGCGCCACGCGGTCACCTGTTTTCGACGGCTAACCGTCGAGCGACGAGGGCTGTCGGCCACCCGTTCGACGCGACAAAAACGTGACTATCGATGCAGTCTCCTAAAAAGGAAAACGGGAGGAGAAAAACGCAGAAATCGAAAAAGCACGGTCGGGGTCCAAATCAGAAGAGACGCGACTTCGCGCGAAACAAAGCACGTGAGTTGGTTTCGTCGCGCCGGAACTACTGCTCCCTCTCGAACGCCCTGAGGTCCCGGCGGCACTCCTCCGCGCGCCGCGCGTCCCCGAGCTCGTCGTACACGCCCGCGAGCTCCTCCAGCAGCTCAGGCACCAGGAACGGCACGCCCACCGCGCCGTCGCCGCCGGAGGCTCCGTCGCTCGCCGGCGCGTCGCGGTCCGCGGCGAGCGCGAGCGCGTACTTGAGCTCGGCGGCGGCGCCCTCCGCGTCGCCGCGCTCGCGCGACGCGCGCGCGAGGCACAGTCGCGTCTCGACGCCCGCGCCGTGCTTGACGGCGCGCCGCGCCGCCGCCTCGGCGTGTTTCCAGCCGCCGACGCGCGCGAAGAGCGCGGCGACGCGCGCGAGCGTCGACGCATCCTCCGCGCCCCTTTTGAACGCCGCACTCAGCGCGCGTTCGGCTTCGTCCTCCCTCGGCGGCTCGGCGAGAAGGGACACGATCGCCAGATGCACCCACGCGTTCGGGTTGGAGGAATCGAGCACGTTCGCCTCCGCCAGCGCCGACTCCGCGCCCTCCAGGTCCCCCAAATCCGTCATCGCCGCGCCCAGGCCGATCCACGTCGACGCGCACGGGCGCATGGCGCACGCCGCCGCGAAGGCGTCGCGCGCGTCGTCGGGTTTGCCGTTGCGTAACAGAGCCGCGCCCAAACGTAAGAACAGCCGCAAAGACGCGGGGGGTTTGCCTCTTTGGCCCGAAACCGCGAGGGCGTGCGTGTACGCCTCCTCAGCCTCCGAGTGGCGGCCCTCGGCCTCGTGCACGTCCCCGAGCAGCTCGAACGGACGCGGGTCCGTCGCGTCGATGGACAGCGCGTCCATAACGTGGCCGACGGCGACGTCGAACGCGGCGCGAGCGCCCTCCTCGGGAAAGCCCGCGCTCGCGCGCGCCGCGAACGACCCTCCGTCCTCGTCGTCCTCCTCGTCGTCGTCCGCGCCGCGTCGTGCGCTCGCCTCCTGCTTCGCCTCGAGGAACGCCGCGCGCGCCACGCACAGCTTGTGCACGAGGCGCTCGTCGTCGCGGAGCCCGGCGTTTTCGGTGTCGGGGTCCACCTGGGCGAGGTCGAGCGCGGCGCGCGCCACGGAGGGGAGGTGCATGTCCAGGCACAACAAAGCCGTCTTGACGTGCGCGGCGGGCCCGACCAGCTCCGCCAGCTCCGCCGCGTTCGCTTCGGACGATTTAGACGATTCCTTCCGCGGCGAGCGCGGACCCATCAGGTTCGCCATCGCCGTCGCCGTCAAACGCCGCGCCTGGAACGCGCAGTTGGCGGCGTCCGCGTCGCGCTCCATCTTGGCGTACGTCGCCGCCAGCAACGTCCAGGCGACGGCGTCCCCCGGCGCGAGCGCGGACGTCACGCCCTGCCCGAACACCTCCGCGCGATGGTACTCCTCGTCCTGCAGGCTCAAACACGCCAGCGCGCGCAGCGCGTCGACGCACGTCTCGTCGACGCTCAGCGCTTCTTTGAACGCCTCCTCGGCGGCGCCGAAACGCGCGCGGCGCGAGAGAAACGCGCCGTACGCGCACCACACCGCGGCGTCTCGTTTTTCCGTCAGCAAAACGCGCTCTTGGTGCCACTTCTCCGCGTCGCGAAACGCGTCGTTGATCTCGTACTCGTCCGCGAGGTGTTTCTGTCGCAGCAAAGACGCGCGCTTCGCCGCCTCCGCCGCCGCCTCCGCGTCGCTCCGCCGGCGCGCCGTCTCCTCGGGCGTCGACCCCAGCTCGGCGAGCGCGGCGTGCATCTCCTCCACCAAGTGCACGTACAACTCGTCGTACTTGGCGTCAATCTCCTCGCGGTCCTCCGGCCGCGTCGCGGACGCGGAGAAGAACCGCGACTTGACGATCGCGCTCGCCGCGTCCTTCAGCCGTTCCTTCATGTCGTGGTACTTCCCGGAGCGGTTCAGCTCGAACACCAGCCGCTTGCGTCTCAGCGCCGCGCCGTCCGGCGCCGAGTCCGAAGCGTCGGGCGCGCCCGTGAACATCGCCGCGTACTCCTCCGCCAGCGCCGTCGCTGCGCGCGTCACCTCCTCGCGGAACGCGCGCGCCGCCGCCGCCTCGGCGGACTCCGGCGCGGGCTCCGCCACGGGCTCACGCGCGGGCAGGAGCTCCGCCACGGCGGTCTCCGCTGGCGCCGGCGGCGTCCAGGGCGGAAGCAGCGGCCGGGACAGCGCGACGGCGAACGCGACGCGCGCCGGCGTTGGCGCCGCCGCCCACGCCACCGCGCCGGGCGGCACGGCGGGCTCGTCGCCGTGCGCGGCGGCGCCTTCTGGGCACGCCGCGGGCGCGGGCAGACAGCTGCGCGCGCCATACTCCGGCGCCTTGAGGAACGCGCGTTCCGGCGCGCACGCCGTCGCGCCCGGGTCGAGCAGCGCCTCGAGCGCGACGTCCGCCACGGCGTGGTAGTTGGCGTACACGGGGTCGGGCGTGGCCTCGGGCGCCTCGGCGGGGTACCTCGCCACTTCGAAGCGAAGGGTCTTCCCTCGGCCCTTGATGCTCTCGCGGAACGCGTCCACGCTCGCGGCGGGGAGCCAGAACTTGCGCGACGACGTTCCGAGATTTCCGGTTTCGGAAACACCGCCGGACGCGCGCCACGAAACCGCCGTCTCCTCGGCGGGACGTTCGGGATCCTCGCCGCCGGCCGCGAAAGTCTCCGCGTCCCCGGAGGTCTCCGCTTTCGGTGGGTTCGCGTTCGTCTCGCGAGCGCGTCTCACGAGCTTGCCGCCCGTCACCACCGCAGGCGCCACGCCGGGTAAGGCGACGCCGAGGGACCACGTGAACGGGTACGAGTCCGGCTCCTCGTACGCGCTCAGCGACGGCGGCAAAGCGTCCGCCGCGATTTCCGTCGGCGCCAGGGTGAAGATCGCCCCCCGCGCGGCGTCGTCGGCAGCGACGAACGGCGCGGACGCCGTCACCGCGAACGCCACCGCGGCGGTCGCGAGCAGAGGGTTCATCGGCGGCGGTTCCTCTCCGTCCGCGGGCTCGGCGACCGGGAAAGGCACGGGCTCGAGCCCGAGGAACGCGTTCGAAGGCTTCTTCGACGCGTCGTTTGACGCGTCGTCGTCGTTCGCCGTCGACCGTCTCTCGTTCGTCTCCCGATCGTCCGTCCCTTCGGGGTGGTCGACCCCGACGTCGACCCCGACGTCTTCGGGGTCGCACCCGACGCGCAGAGCGCCGGTGGTGAACGGCGCGAGGTCCAACGCGCACCGCGCGAGTTCGGTCGCGCCGACGACGACGGTCGCGACGGCTGGCTCGTTGACGAGCGCGTCCATCAGCGCCGTCCCGGGGACGCGCTCGAACGACCGCTCAAAGTCGAACGTGTACGACCCGTCCTCGTTCGCCTCGACCGGCGCTTCCGATTCGCAGGGCTCCGACTCACCGGGAAACGTGACCCGCACGACCGCCGGTTCCAACGGCGGCGGCGGCGCGGGTTCCTCCTCGCCCTCGGTCGCCTCGGGAGCCTCGGGCTGGGGGACCAGCGGCGTCGTTGCCTGCGGGGATCAGCGCGGCGCGTGGACGCGTTCGGATTCGGGACGCGGGGGGGGTCAGCGTCGGCGCGTCATCTGCGGACTCCGCGGCGTCTGTCGCGAGCGTGTCGCGCGGACGCGAGCCCTCCGCCGCTGAGGACCGCGAGCGATCGACGAGGAGGCTGGAAGGTGCCAAAAAGGGAGTCCGCCTGGCGAACGGAAAGATGCGCCGGTTCGCGGGGCACGACGCGCGGTCGCCGAGTACCCGCGACGTACCTTGACCGAGACCGTCAGCGTGAACGGGGGCTCGGGCTCGGGCTCGGGCTCTCCATCCTCGGGCGCCTCGCCCTCGGCGGGGGGGGGCGCCTCGTCGCTCATCGCGCGACTCGCAGTGGGCTTCGGACGCGCCGAGGCGCGCGGGTCAACGGCAGCTCTTGAGACGAAAGAAAACCCACGCGCGCCGCGCGCCGACTCCTCTAAAAATGTAACTTTTTTCGGTTCGAGAATCCGTACCGGCCTCGGCCAATCAGAGGTCGGCGTGGGCGATTCGCCTCTCGCGCGAGCCGGTAAGAGGGCGACCGCGCGCGACATCGCCGGTATTCAAGCACCCAACCACCGCCCGTCACACGCCCATCCGTCGACAAAATGGCCGCTGTCATCAACGCCTCCATCGCCGCGCGCGTCGCCGCCCCCAAGGTGCGTCTCGAATCGGCGTGGACCGCTCGCGCGAGCGCCTCGCGCGCGTTTCCGGGGAGGACCACGCGCGAACATCGCATCCCGCTCTCCGCCTGCCAACATCCAAACCTCGCGTGCAGAACGTATCTGACCCCATCCACCGCGCCTCTCCTCCATCCACAGCGCGTCGCCGCCCGCCGCACCTTCTTCGGCAAGGGCGTCGCCGGCC
>MDSV01061995.1_pt1 | contig 24948 bp, 15 predicted proteins | sample 810851 | NCBI WGS metagenome assembly MDSV01 (sample SAMN05326640, study PRJNA326480) | marine metagenome | isolation source: seawater | place: Atlantic Ocean: North East | collected 2012
GAAGGCGCGGAAGGGCCTCGTCGCGTCGCACGTGCCGGGCGCCGCGCCCGCGAGGTCGTGCCTGGATTTCGACGCGACGGAATCGGCCGACGGTCCTCTCGCGCCTCTCGGCGCCGAGCTCGTGCTCGGCGACCACCGGGGCGGCGTGACCTGCGTCGGGTGGGAGAGCCCGGAGGCGGTTTGGAGCGGCGGAGACGATAAGACGCTGAAGCGCTGGGACGCGGACTCGGGCGCGTGCACGCAGAGCTTCGACGCGCCGAAGGCTGTGGCGAGCCTCGCGGTGCGCGCAGACGGCGCGCGCGTCCTGTGGTGCGGGGGGGGGGACAGGGGTGTGCACGCGTGGGACCCGAGGGCGGGGCAAACCACGGGGGGGATCGCCACGTTCGCGTCGCACCAGGTGCGTTTCTTTTTTCTCTCCGTCGCCCGTCGCGCGCGCGCGCGCGACTTCCTCATCGGTCCTTTCTTTCCTCGAAAAAACGCGAGACGCGCGACGTCGGTGACGAGACCTTCCTGTTCCCGACGCGCGGGAACCCGTTCCCGCGCGCTGGGGGAGCAAATCTCTAATTTTTTCCCGAGACGTCCGCGCGCGCGCTTTTCGTCGACGCGCGCCGCCGTCTTTTCCTCCCCGAAGCGCGAGGCTCGTTCTCCGTTTTTTCTTTTCGCGAAAACGCGCGCGGCGTCTCGTCGCCGCGACCAAAACCGCGCGTCGCGACGCGTACGCACCGCCGCGCTCACCGCGAACCGAAACCCGGACGACGCAGGAGATGGTCGTGTGCGTGCGCTGGTGTCCCGGGAACGAGCACAGGTTCGCGTCCTGCTCGTACGACGGGACGATGAAGCTGTGGGACGCGCGCGGGAAGCTCCCGCTGCACACGGTGACCGCCGGAAAAGGGGGCGAGAACAGCCGCCTCTTCGCCGTCGACTTCCACGGCCCCGGCCGCGTGGCGTGCGGCGGCGTGGACGGCGAGCTGCGCGTCTACGAGCTGGACGACGAGACGAAAAACGACGCGTAGGCGTGGGGAGCCTCTGTGATGAGAAGTCGCGTACGGCGGAGACGCCGCGACGGACGAAGCGCGCGACGCGCGGAAAGACGTCTCCGCGCGCGTTTTCGACGCGGATGAACTTTTTGGGTCACGTTTTTGCGTCGTCGCCGCGCGTCATCGCGTCCTAAACCCCCCTGTGCTTGTGCTCGTCGTCCCCGCGACGGTCGCCACCCCGTACGCGCGCGCGTGTTCTGGTCGGTCGTACCCGCAACTCCCGACGTGCCCCACCTCGAAGCCCCCGTATTGGTACCCCAGCAGCTTCATGAAGCGCACCGCCGCCGCCGAGGGGCAGCACAGGCGCGGATCTGGGCTCCAGCGTCTCAGGATCCTGATTCCGGAACTGCCGAGCATCGGGCCGAGCGGGTGCCGCGTCCAGGTGCGGTGCGGCACCACCTCGACAGTCTCGGGGTGGTGCGTCGCGACCCAGGACGCGTACGAGGCGTACTCGCTGAACCCCAGGTCGAGCGCGCTCGGGTTGAGCGACGCCAAAATCGCGCGCGCCCAGACGGGCATGCGCGCTTTTTCCCGACTAAACGCCTCCCGCGTGGTCCACGCCTCGTCCCGGATCCTGTCCTCCCACGCGTCCGCGAACGCGCCCAGGAGCTCCTCCGCGAACGCGCGCTCGAACGTCATGGCGTGCGTGACGTAGCTCGAGCCGTCCGGCGCCGACGCCAGAGGCTCGCCGGTGAGCTTTTCGTACGCGTGCTCGTACGCCTCGATGGCGTACCCCCCCACGTGCCGCACGACGCGCTCGCGGCCCGTCTTCCCGCTGCGCTCGGAGGAGAACACCCGGAACGGCTCGAGCGCGATCATGTCGGGGTCCCACACCAGGAACGTGGAGGTCAAGTCGGGGAGGTGTCGCGCGACGCCCAGCTTGATCAACTGCTGCAGGTACCATCCCGCGCGCTCGCGGCCGAGACGTCGGTTTCGCGACGCGTCGACGGCGAGCGCTTCCGTCTCGGGGAACAAACGCTCGAGTTCCCGCGCGACGGACGCTTTCGTGACGCCGGGAATCACCTCGTCCTGCGGCACGCACCGCACGTTCGGCGCCATCGCTTCGAGCGTCGCGCACGCGTCGGCGTCGGCGGAGACGAACCACACGCGCCTCGGCGCGACGTACTGGTTGATGGACGCGATCGCCACGCGGGTCACGCACGTGGGCTTCACCGCGACGCACACCACGTCGATGTCGGGGTGGTGCGTCTCGGGGGGGCACGGCTCGGCGTCCCCGGGGACGCATGACGCGCCCTGGCGCCACAGCACCAGCCGGGGCACGTACGTCGACGTCAGGCCCGAGATGGCGAGCGCGGTGACGCCGAGCAGGAGCAACGCCGCGACCCCGCGCTCGCCGGAGCGTCCGGTGCCGGTCGACCGACCGCCCTTGCCCCGCGCGCGCGCGCGCGAGGGTGACGTGCGCGCGAGCGCGTGTGACCGACCGATCGACGCCATCGCCGCTCGAGATGCGACGCGCGCGACCGCGCAGTGCGGGCGCCGAGATTGGAACGAACTTCTTCTTCGACGCGGAACGAACCGCGCGCTCGAGCGCGCCGAACGCCGTGTCAGCGAGTGTTTTTTTCAGACTGACCCTTCGTCCTACTGTTCAGTTTTGTGACACTGGATACGCATACGTCTTTACTTTTTTGTGGATCCAAAAAGCGAAAACGTGGCGGCGGTCGTGACGAGGCTTTCGGGAAAATCCCACGAGTCGAGACGCGCGTCTTCCGCGGCGTGCAGCCCACAGAGACGCACGCAGGCCCCGCCGACGCGCGTAGGGTGCGTACTATTCCCTCGTGATCTTCCGAACGTACCTCGACCGTCGCGCTCCGGCTTCACGAACCCCCCGCCCACGCGGCGAGGCGCTCGATTTTCGTCAGGGTTCGGGTTGCCGAGCCTTATCGAAAAAGGCATGCCCAACCGCCGCCCACGCGTCGCTGACCCCACCGTCCGCTCCCTCCCACGAAACAGACCCCGCAAGCACCATGGGCAAGGCCAAGAAGGAAGTCAAGGCGGACGACGACGATGCCATCTTCGCGCAGCGTGCGATCGAGCTCAAAGGTGCGTCGCTTCCCGGCCCCCTCGGGATGATCCTCGGGCTTTTTCGATCCGCGCGCCAACCGCCGGAACGCTTTCGCGGCGAATCGTCTCTCGGTCTTTCCGATTTTCTCCCCTCCCCTCCGCGCGCGCCGCGTTCCTCCCACCCCTTCCCTGAAGAATCGTCGGCTGACCCTACATGTACCTCGCGCGATACCTCAACGCGCTCGTCTCTCGAAACGACACCGCGCCGCGCGCAGATGAGGCGAACGCGCTCCTCTCGAAGGGCTTCCCCGTGAAAGCCGCGGCGGCGTTTGACCAAGCGCTGAAGCTCGTGTCGCCCGACGACCCGCGCGCGGGCGAGATGCACCGCGAGCGCGCGGCGTGCTTCTTTTACGCGAAACAGTACGCGGACGTGGTCGTCGAGGCGACGCGCGCGCTGAAGAGCCGGTCCGCGGACCCCACCGCTCTGCTGTACCGCGCCAAGGCGTACCAGCTGCTCGGCCAGGACAAGAAAGCCAAGGCGGACGCCGCCGCCGCCGCCGCCGCCGAGGCGAAGGATGACGACGCGCGCCGAGCCGTCGACGCCGCCAAGGCCATGCTGGCGCCCGCCGACGCGAAGCCCGCGGGCGGGCCCGCCGGGCTCGGCGGCCTGGGCCTCGCGCCCAAGAAGGCGCAAGAAGCGCCGAAACCCCTCACCCCCGCGCAGCTCGCCGAGCGCAAAGCCGCGCAGGCGCGCCAGGCGGAGGCGTTGCGCCAGCGCCAGAACCAGCAAAAGTGGGGCCCGCCCGTCGCCGTCAAGGCTTCGTGCGGCGCGGACGTGCGCGTGGTGATCGTGCCCTCGATGATCTCGCACAAGGACCTGATGACCACGCTGCAGCGCAAGTTCCCCGACCAGAGCGCGTTCACCGTGCGGTTCACCGACGCGGACGGGAACTCGAAGCCGCTCAACGCGCGCGCCGACTTCGCCGAAGCCGTCGTCGCCGCCAACACCAAAAAGGCGGCGGAGACGGGGGAGGCGGCACCCACGCTGCACAACCTGCCGGTGATCAGGCTCTCCCTCGTCGAGCACGCCGCGGTCGCAGCGGGTGACGCCGCCGACGGCGCCGCCGACGCCGACGCCGCTGCCGGCGGCGCCGACGCCGCTGCCGGCGGCGCCGACGCCGCCGCGCCTCTGGCGCCGAACGAAGTCGTCGAGATTGACGAGTGGATCCTGGACTTCGCCGCGCTGTTCCGCGAGCATCTCGGCGTCGACGCCGAGGCGCACCTCGACTTGCACGCGGAGGTACGAGCGCCGCTCGACGCTCTTTTTTTTTTTTTCTTTTCCGCGCCGGACCGCGTTTCTCGTGCGTACCGGACCCGGCGAGGCGGCGATGACGAAGACCCACACGACTACCCCGAAAGAACGTTGACGAACGTGTTGCAAATGTCTTTCGCTCCTATCGCGAGCCGCCTCGGCGACGTCTCGCGCGGTTTTTTTCTTCCCGTTTTCGCGAAACCCGCCATCTCGAAATCGTCGTCGTTCGCGACTCACCTCTTCTCACGTCCGCGTCCGTTCGTCATCGCAGGGTCTGGACAAGTGCAACGAAGCGCTCGAGCCCGCCGTCTCGATGGCCGCGGCGGACGAGACGCTCGCGAACGCCGCCGGGAAGTTCCAGGAAGCCGCCGCGCTGGCGCTGTTCAACTGGGGGAACGTGCACATGTGCGCGGCGCGCAAGGCGATGGACGGCGGCCGCGACCCGCCGCTGGAGGAGGGCGGCCCCCCGGGCGCCGCCATCGCCACCGCGGACAAGTTCGACGAGGTCACCGACCGCCTGGCGCAGGCGGAGGGGCGCTACGTCGCCGCGCTGGAGGTGAAGCCCGACTTCCACGACGCCTCCATCGCGCTGGCGCAGCGCAAGTACGAGCGCGCGCGCCTGCTGTGTGCCGCCGCGGGGCTCAGCGACGCGACGACTTCCGGGTCCGTGGACGCGGCGAAAGCGGACGAGGCTGGCGCTGAGTTCGACGCCGCGTGCGCGGATTTCACGACTGTGCTCGGTCAGCTCCCCGAGGAGGAGAAGAAGGAGGAGAAGCCGCCGGCGCCGAAGGAGGGCGAGGAGGCGCCGGCGGAGGAGCCCTCCACGAAGGCGCAGGTGCTCGTGATGTGGGGGAACACGCTGTTCGAGCGTTCGCAGATGCTCGCGCTCCTGAACAAGCCGTGGAAGCCGATCCTGGACGAAGCCGTGGTCAAGTTCAAGGAGGCGGGATGCGCGCAGGCGGACATCGACCAGGCGCTCAAGGTGCACAGGGGCGTGCGCGCGGGGAAGTGAGAAAGAGCGGACGCCGCGGAGAGGGCGAAGAAGGTACACGTTTTTTTTCACCGGCGAAAAAGGATTGATGATTTTTTCGTCGAAAGTCTTCGCGCGTAAAAGTATTTCTCGAGACGCGCGCGTCGCCCGACGCCGGCGCGTCTCCTCCTCGCCTCGTCGTGACCGCTCGCCGACGAAGGCGCTCGACGAAGGCTCGTCTTATCTGATATTTCGCGTCTCGTTTCGCGAACGATCGGTGAGGCGCCTTCAAAACGGCGGCTCGTCCTCCTCGGGGAAGGGCGCGGCGGGCTCGTCCCCGCCCGCCTCGGGCGCGTACGGCTGCGAGTAGTCGGGCTGGTACGCGGCGCCGGGTCCCGCCGCGCCGTCTCCCGCGTAGTACGGGTCGAACCCGTCGGGTCCCGGCCCCGCCGGCGCCGCCGCTGCGGTCGGCGCCGGGTCCTGGAACCCCGGGTCCTGGATCGAACCTCCGCCGCCGGCGAGCGCCTCCGCCGCCCACGCCGGCGTGTCGCGCGACTCGATCCAGAGCGGCGTCTGCGATTCCTTGTGCTTGAAGTCGGGGTACCGCGGGTTGCCGCCCGGCTCGGCTTTGCGCGCGCGGTTGTCCCACCACGCGTCGGGGTTCTCCATGCAGTCGCGCCACAGGTCGTCCTTCTCCCCGCCGCCCGTCGGGGCGGCCGGCGCGGAGGGCGGGTACGGCGAAGGACTCGCTGGTCCCGCGCGCGCCGCGTTGTTCGCCGCCGGCTGCGCGTTGTTGTAGCTCGTCGCCGCGTTGTTCTGCGCGTACGGGTCCGCCACGCCGTTCCCGTACGCCCCCGGACCCGCGTACGGCGCGATGAACGCGAACGCGTACGCGCTGATCTTGATCCGCGACCGTTTCTGACCCGTCGCCTTGTCGATCCACGTGTTCTCCTTGAGGCGCCCGGTCACCTGCAGCTGCTTGCCCTTCGCAACGTGCTCGACGAGTTGGCGCGCCTCGTCGTTCCAAGCCTCGACGTCGAGCCAGGTGGTCTGCGCGTCGTCCTCCTGCTGGTCGGGTCCGGCGTCGTCCATGAACCCGCCGTCCATCGAGCCCGCGGCTTTCTTCTTCCCTCGCACGGCGAGCGAGCAGCGCGCGACGCAAGCGCCGTTGCCGAACTCGGTGATCTCGGGAGTCATCCCGACGTTGCCGATGACTACGACGGAGTTGACGTTGCGCGCGTCCCAGTCCACGGTGGGGGGGACGGGGGACGACCCCTGCTGGTCGAAAGGGGAGTCGGAGGGAGACGCGGGGGCGTAGTCGTTGGCGTACGCCCCCGTCGACGCCGAGGGCCTCTTACCCGCTCGAGACCCGACGAAGCCTCCCACGCCGGGAGGCGGCATGGGGGGGAAGCCCACGGGCTGCGCGGTCGCGTCGAACGCGCTCGTGGACGAGCGCGCCGCGGCGACGAACGCCTTGTGTTGCGGGCGACCGGATGTGCCGGCTTTACGCGCCGCGGGGCGCAGGGCGGACGCCCCGAGGGCCTGGCAAAGAGCGGACATCCTTCGCATGCAGCGTGGGTTCGGTTCGCGCGCGAGCGGGGCTTTTTTCCCGAGATGCGATCCGCGAGTGATCTGCCGTGAAACAGGCGCGGTTTCCGCTGGGGCTCGACGCGTGGGCCGGGGACCTGAGCGAGACGCGGGTCGGGAGACTGACCGTCCGAGGCTCGTGTCGAGTGGGTAGCTCGCGGGCTGGAAGCGCGCGGCGAAGTGCGCCCCTGCACCGCACGACGATTCAGGAAGATTCGGTGCCAGACGAGTGACGAATTTCCCAAAATCGACGGCGCGGGACGCGAGATCCTCGGCCTCGTCGAGCCGTACGAACGAGTCACGTCGCGGCGCGCCCTGCCACTCGTCGGCGCGCACGGAGGGTGGTGACCCGTCGCGGACGTGCGTTCGGCTCGTCACCGCGATGGACCTGCTCGCCGCGGAGATCGCGCGCAAGCGCAAGGCCAAGGCGGAGCTTGCCGCGGTCGGGGGCGTGCGCAAGTACGCGAAGAAAGGCCAGAAGGAGGAGGCGGCGCGGCGCGCCTTGCTCGGCGCAGAGGAGGACGCGGACCGAGGCTCGGGCGCGGCGGTCGCCCGCGGCGACGCCGGCTCCGGCGAAGGCGCGCCTTCCGCCGACCCCGCGTCGGCGAAACCCGCCGCCGGGGACGCGCGCGCGGCGCCCTCCTCGGCCGACCGCGAGCCGGAGGACGACGTGTCCGCGCTGGATTCGGCGGAGACGATTCGGCGCCTCCGGCTCCTGGGCGAGCCCGCGACGCTCTTCGCCGAGGACGACGCCGCGCGGCGGGCACGCCTGCGCGTCGCGCAGGCTTCCATCGCGGTGGAGGACGAGCACGCGGGCGGGCAGCAGGCGAACGAGCGCCGCGCGGTGCTTGAGGCTCTGGCCCGGGAGGAGCGCGCGCGCAGGGAAAAGGAAGCCGCGCGTCTGGGGGGCGAACGCGCGAACGACGGCGTCGACTCCCGCGCGGGTGTCGGGCCCGGGTCCCTCGACGCTTCCGACGACGCGCGCGCGAAAAGCGCGGGACACGCGCGGGACACCGCGGAGGCGGACGGCGGCGGCGGTGCGTCCGATGAACTGACCGACGCCTTCGCGGATGCGGCGCGCCGCGTGAAGCAGGCGCGCGACGCCGAAGCGAGCCACCCCGCCGACCAGGTGGTGCGTTTTCTGAAAAGTCTGCTGGAGGAGTGGCAACGCGAGGTGGACGCGCGCGTGGCGAGCGACGAGCGCTGGGCGCACACGGAGGTGGGCAGGCAGAGCGCCGCGAACGTCCGTCTGTGCGCCGAACACTTAAAACCGCTCTTCCGGAAGTGCAAGAAACGCGCTTTGCCCGCGGACCTGGAGCGCGCGCTGTTTTTGGTGGTGAAGCGCATGAAGGCGCGCGACTACCGCGCCGCCGCGGACGCGTACGTGGGCGTGGCCATCGGGAACGCCGCGTGGCCCATCGGCGTGACGATGGTGGGCATCCACGAACGGTCGGCGCGCACGAAGATCAACGCGCAGACGCAGGCGCACGCCATGCACGACGAGGAGACGCGCAAGTTTCTGCAGAGTGTCAAGCGGCTGATGACGTTTGCGCAGAGGCGGTTCCCCACGACGCCCTCGCTCAGCCTGGACTTCAACTCCGGCGTGAACGGGTGGGACAAAGAGGCGCTGATGGAGGCCACGCGCGGCGGCGGCGGTGGCGGCGCGGGTGGGGACTCGAACGCGGTGGACATCCGGGAACTCGTTCCGGCGTTGGCTCTGCCAGACCCAAACGACCCCGGCGCGCATCGCTCCGCCGCGGCGCCGGGCCCCCTCGGCGCCGCCGCGGGCTCGACGCGCCGCGGCGGGTCCGCGGACGGGTGGTCCAGCAAGGCATCGGACGTGCGCACGTGGCGCTCGGTGCTCAAGACGGCGTACGACGGCGTGGAGGAGAAGTGAGTCGTCTTTTTACTGAAGCGGAGAGACGTACGCGGCTATTATTGAAATGAGTATTCCTCACCGAAGGAAAGAAAAAACGCCGCCACCGTCGCGAGCGCGGCGACGCCCGCCGGCATCCTCGACCCGGCACTGGTCACGGGAGCCCGCTCCACCGGGAGTGTCACCTCGGCGATCGCGGCGTTCGCGCCCGGTCGCGTGGAGGCCGCGATGAAGTCCCACGTCGCCGCGGCCATGGCGTCGTCCTCCGCGTGGCCCGCGTCGAACACGACGTACCGAGCCGCGGGGGCGTCGCAGCCGACGCCACGTTGGATGTTCCCGACCCGCGGCGACGTGACGTTCGTGGATGCGACGTTCGCATCCCCCGCATCGCACCCGTTCCACGCCCGCCATGTCACGAAGGCGCTTGGTGAGAACCAGGCGTCCGAGGATCCGCCCGTCATAAACGCGGCGGTGGGCTCGATCGAAAACCTCGCCTTTTGCGCGTTCAAGTCGGCTCCGGCGCCGATCAGGTCGCCGCCGTGACACCCGAACCCCGCCGTCAGGTCCGACCGCTCCATCGCGAACCTGTGCGCCATCATACATCCCATGCTGAAACCCGTGAGGTACACCCGCGTCGCGTCAACGGGCGGCGAGCTGTCGTCCATCGGGCGAGCGGCCTCGAAAGCGATGAGCGCCGTGAGGAAGGTGATGTCGTCCGTGTCGCGGATGCTCTTGCCGCCGCTCGCCGCCCTGACGCCCTCACAATCCGAGCCGCACGTCCCCCACTCGTTCGCGTAGCCCGCGGGCCACGCCACCGCAAACAGTTTTGCGTCCGCCAACGCTTTGAAGCCGGACCACCGCGCGCGGTGCGACGCGCAACCGCCTCCGCCGTGCATGTCGACCACGAGCGGGATTGGGCCCGTCTGCGACGTCGGCGGTCTATACGTCCACCAACACCGCGTCGCGTCGTTCGGCGGACCTTTCACGCACGTGCGCATCACGGTGGGGAAAGCGTCGAAGCCCGCGTCGTTGCCGTCACCGGGGCACACGGTCGCGGCATCCTCCTTACCGCCGTCCGCCTTCTCGTCTCCCTTGGAGGATGTACTCGTGCTCTCGCCCTTCGAACCGTCGTCAGCCTTGGAACCGGACTCGGAGCAGGTGTACTGGCTCTTGACGCCGTTCTCGTGCCAGAACCCGTCGGACTCGCACGTCCACGCGGACTTCTCCCCCTCGCACGTGGCAGACGCGACGAGAAGCGCGAGCGCGAGCACGGCGAGCGAGACAAGACGCATCGACGCGTACGTGACCAATGAAACGACGTTATGAACTGACGTTATGAAATGACTTATGCATCTGGCGTGACTTTTACGACGGGGGATTCCTCGGCGAATCTTTTCCGCTCGGTCACGGACGCGAAACTCCTCAGACTGGAAGCGCATACGAGCAGTTTTCTGTGGCCGACAGCGCCACTGCCGCCGAGCGAGCGGCCAGGTGGCGCGGAAGGCCGCTTTTGCGCGCGACGCGCGCAGGCCGACGTGGCCATTCCCCCGAGCACGACCTGAGGCCGTCGTTCACCGCACGAGCGCCCGCTCGCGCACGTCTCACCGCGCGCGCACGCGGAGGCTAGGAAGCGGGCGACCCCCGTGCGTTCCTCCTCGCGCGCGATGGCGACGCTTGCGCGCGCGCGCGCGGCCGTCGCGTCCGGGTCGTCGTCACGCCATCGGACCCCGAACCCGTCGACGGCGGTGGCGCGGAAGGTGGCGCGCAAGCCCGTCCGCGCCCCGTCGCCCCGGTTCGACGGCGCCTGCGGCGTGCGGGGTGTCTTAGGCGATGGCCCGCGCGGCGCGTCGGCCCCCGCGCGCGCCGCGGAGGGCGACGCCGATGTCCCGTCGGGAGGCGAGCCGAAGAAGCGACGCGGGAAGAATCGACGACGCGCGCCCAGGAAGAACGACAAAGCCTCCGACAAAGCCAAGGCCTTCTCTTCCTCTTCCGGCGCGGCGGCGCTGGCGATCGCCGCGAGCGTCGACCCCGACGCCGCGACGGTCGCGCGGTTCATGGGCACGCTCGACGAGAGCGACGCCGGCGCGGACGTCCTCGGCGGCGTCCCCGGCTCGCGCGGAGATGACGATCCCGGGGCGGTGTTCATGGGCACGGTGGACGACGACGAGATGACCGTGGACTTTCTGCTTTCGGGAGAGACCCGCCGCGAGAAGGCGAGAAGCACCGAGACTCCGAAGCCCCTCGCCCCTCCCCCCGCGAGTGGCGGCGACCCCGACCTCGCGTTTCTGTACGACGCAGACGCCGTGCGGGCCATCTCGATGCGCGACGGGGACGAGCCCCCCGACGTGAACGACGCGCAGGTGGTGGCGCGGTGCAACGAGGTTCTGCGAACGCGCCGGAGCATGGACGACGTGTTGGTTCTGGTGCGGGAGATGACGGCGGCGGGGGTCGCCCCCGCGGAGAGCACGTACGTCGCCATCATGCTCGTGTGCCGCGATACCGCGGTGGGTCCCGCGCGCGCGGTGGAGGTGTACGACGCCATGAAGCTCGTGGGCGTGGCGCCCAGTAGTCGGTCGTTCGCCCTCGCCATGACGTGCGCGATTCGCGCGCGCAAGCCGGAGGAGGCGCTGCGGCTGAAGGAGGACGCCGACCGCGGGCTCCTCGTCGGCGCGTCCGCCGACGGCGCGTCCGCCGACGGAGGCTCGCCGCGGCGGCTGCGGCTGCACCCGCGCACGTTCACGGCGCTGCTCAAGTGCGTCTCCGAGTGCGACTTCGGGCGCAAGCGCGGCGCCAAGGCGCGTTTGATCCGCACGTGCCGGCTGTTCGAGGAGATGCTGTCCTCGGGTCCCCTAGCGGTCCCCCCCCCCGCGGCGTTCAACGTGCTCATCGTGGCGGCGGCGCGCGCCAGGCAGCCCGACCTCGTGGCGCGAACGTTCGAGGAGATGACCGCCACCGGCGTCTCGCCCAGCCGCGAGACGTACGAGACGGCGCTGGCGGCGATCTCCGCGGGCGGTCTCGCGGACCAGGCGCTGGACGTCTTCGCGGCGATGCGCCGCGACGGCTTCGCGCCGCGGAAAACCACCTACAACTCGCTGATGGAGGCGTGCGCCGCGGCGCCGCAGCCGCGCGTCGAGCAGGCGTTCGAGATTTTCCACCGCATGATGGAGGAAGGCAGGGTGGCGCCCAACGCGCGCACGTTCGCGCTGCTCATCGACGCCGCCGCGCGCGCGAATCTGCCGCGCTTCGCCTTCGACGCCTTCGACGCCGCGCGCGCGGCGAACGTCGACGTCCCGCTGAGCACGTACAACCGACTGATCCGCGCCGCCGGCGGCGACGGCGCGGACCTTCTCGACGACGGACTCGACGCCGTCGCCGACACGATCGCGTCGAGCGCGAACCGCGCGAGGCAGGGGACGAACGGCGGCGGCGGCTCGCCCTCCCTGAACGCCAGCGGGGGCGTGGCCGTCGCGCGCGCGCTGCTGGCGGAGGTGCGCGACAACACGCCTCTCAAGCCGGACGTGTACACGTTCGGGTGCGTGCTGGGCACGTGCGCGGCGGCGGCGGCGGCGGGCGACGCCGACGCCGCCGACGCGGCGCGCGCGACGTGCGAGGAGATGCGCGCCGCGAACGTGCCGCACAACCGCGCCACGCGCCACGCGCTCATCGCCACGCTCGGGCGCGCGGGGCTCTGGAGGGAGGCGCTGCGCGAGTACGTGGACATGAAGCGAGAAAAAAACGCCGCCGCCGCGAGCGGAGACGAGACGGAGACGGAGACGAGAAAGAACGCTCCAACGCTCCATTCCGGTCCGGGCCGCGAGACGTACGGCGTCGTGTTCGACGCGCTCCTCTCCCCCGGCGGCGCGGAGGCTGCGATCGCCGCGGTCGCGCTCGAGCCCGGCGGCGGCGAGACGTTCATACGCAGCGCGCGCGCGGCGGCGGCGCGCGCGGTGTTCAGGGACGGCGTGGACGCCGGGGTTTTCGACGACCCGAGAAACCCGAGCCCGAGCGCGCGCTCGAAGAGAGGTTCGTTCGCGAAGAGAGAAACACGAACGATCAACGATCGCGCCGACGACGATTCGTTCGACGAGGCGTACGAGAACGCGGTGCGCGACGGGCGGCGGGCTGACGGCGCCGACGCCTCCGCGCCTCTGCGCGTGAACCACGTGCACATGACGCGCGCCGAGGCTGTCGTCGCGACGCTGGCGCTGCTGGAGTCGTTCGCGGACGTCTCCTCCGGGGCGGGCGAGACGACGGGCGGGGATGAAGAAGACGCGCTGTCGAAACGCGGGACGCTTCCCGGCGGTCTGTTCATCGGCGAGGGGCCGGGCACGAAGGGCAACGCGCAGAGGCGCACGCTCGCCGTGGAGAGCGTGCTGCGCGCGGCGAAAGTGCCGTGCGAGACCGTGGAGGACCCGCGCGCGTACGTGGTGGGCGTCTCCCGAGATGGTTTGCGGGACTGGGCCGAGCGCGCGACGAGGTTCGAGACGCTCGACCTGGACGCGCCGCGCGACGCGCTGGACGCGCGCCTGGACGCCCTGGAGGCGCGCGACGCGGCGGCGGCCGCGAAACCCGCCACGACGCTGTTCGGGGGCTAGCGAGAGCACACCGCGCCGGTGTTTTAAAAGAAAAAAAAACGTCTCTTCACGCGCCGCGCGCGCGGCACATCTTGACGGCGGCTTCGAGGTGCGCCACCACCTCGCGCCGTGCCCTCGGCCGTTCCACCACCCCCTGCAGCAGCTTCACGTCGCCCATCTTCTTCATGGACTCGCGCAGGCCCTTCGCCACCGCGGGGTCGCGCACGCGCCCCGCGTCCAGGATGCGCTTCACGCCCGCCGCGAGCTCCGCCACGGCGCGCTTCAGCTGGCTCACCTTGCACGACGCGAAGCGCTCCTGGTGGCGCGCCAGGAAGTGCGCCACGGAGGCGGACGCGCCGCTCGCGCCCGCCGCGCCGCCGAACTGAGCGGAGACGCTCGCGCCGCCGCCCCCGGGAGGCATCGAACCCGCGACCGCGGCGCCGAAGGGAAGGGGACCCCCCGGGAAGTGAGAAGGGGACCCGCTCGCCGCGCCGCCGGATCCGACGCGCGGCGACCCGCCCGGGTCGCGCGTCCCCGCCCCCCCGGTCTGCTTCAGCGGGAGCGCGGCGTTGCAGTGCGGGCAGACGCGCGTGGGCGAGCCCACCACGGTGTTGCACCCGGTGCACAGCTTGCGCCCCTTGCCCAGCGGCGTCCCCGGAGTCGCGGTCTGCGAGCTCTTCTTCCCGTCGCTCGCGCTCCGCCGATCGGCGGGCGCGTCTCTGAAGGACGAAGTCGCCCGAGCGGTCTCGCCGCCGGCGCCGCGCGCGCCGGCGCCCTTCTCCGCGGCGTGCGAGCCGGAGACCCCGCCGGGAACCCGGGCGTCGCGTTCCGAAGCCGCCGCAGCGGCGGTGGCGGCTTTCGCGGCTTTGTTCGCCGCCGCGCGCGCCGCCGCCGCCTCGCGCTGGCCTTTGGCGGCAGCCTCGCGCGCCGCGCGCTCCGCCGCCTCGCGCCGCATCGCCTCGTCCCTGGTCTCGCGCGTGCGCCTGAGCTCGGGCTCGTTCCGGCGGCTGGCGATGAACGCCGCGTCGTACACGGGCTTGGAACGGGGCGGCTTGCCCGCGGCGCCGCCGGCGCCGGAACGGGCGGCGGCGCCGGCGGGCGCTCGTGGCGCCGGCGGGCGCTCGTACGTCGCCGCCAGCGTCCCCACGTGCGACCGGAGCGCGGCGAGCCACAGCTCCAACAGATTTTCCGCCGCGCGTTTCACCGCCGCGTCCGCGTGCGTCTTGAGGCGCGCCACCGCGGCGCACGCGCTCGTTTTCTCGAGGACGCGCGCGCTGACGTACCGCGCCTCGAGCGCGCGCAGCGCGTCGAGCGCGCGTCTCGCGTCGGCGGCGGCGGCGGAGGAGTCGGCTTTCGACTTTTTGAAAGGTTTCTTGGACGCCGGCTTCGCGCCGGACGACAAAGGCGGAGGGTCCCCTCGAGCCTCGGTTCGGGAACCCTGAACGCCGCGGTCGCACGCCCGCAAAACGGCCAGTTGCGTTTCCACGGCGCCGACGTCGTCCGCGTCCGCGTCTTCCCGCGCGTACGCGAGCGCCGCGTCGCGCGCCGCGGCCCACCGCGCTTCGCGCTCGGCGAACGCGACGGCGACGGCGGGGGGCTCGGCGTCGTCCCCGGCGTGGTCCGCGGCGAAGAACCGCGAATCCCGCTTGCGCTTGCGATCCGCGTACCAGTGCGGGTCCGCGGACGCGGCGCCTTGCATCTCGCGCCCCACGGCGTGGCCGAGCGCACCGGCGTGACTGATCGCGCCGTCCTTCCCGTAAAGCGGAGCGGCGCCGTTTTCAAACGTAAACGTCTCGCCGCCGCCGCGCTTCCCGCCGCCGCCGCCGTTTCTTCGCTTCGGCGGGTGGCTCCCGAACCCGGCGAGCGGCGCGCCCAACGCGGCGCCGTTCACGCACTGGTCCCGAAGCCACCTCGAGACGCCGATCAAGTTGCCGCACGCCAAAGGCGGGCCCCGCGTGAAGTGGTCGTCCTTGCGGTACGTGTAGTGCCCGTCGCGCGTGTCCCGCTCCTCGCCCACCACCGCGGGCACCGCCGCGCCGCGCTCGTCCACCAGGTAGAAGCGCACGCCCCGGCGTCCGTCCGGGAACACGAACTTCTCCTGGCTGTGGTTCACGAACGTCATCTGCGCCAGCGGGACGGGATCGGGTTCGCGATCCCGGGCGGCCGTCGCGGGCGCGGCACTCGCGGCGGCCATGTCGCGGCGACTCCCCGAGGCGAACGCTCCGCCTCCCGGGCTGTCGTCGGAGCCTCCGCAAACGCCCGCCGCGGCTTCGCGCGCCAGCCCCTCCGCGACGATCCCGTCGAGCCACTCGGACACCTCGCGCCGCGAGTCCGAGTCCAAGTGGCCGTGCTCGGTGAAGTTGGCGGCGTTGCGGAAGCGCGCGCCGGTCTTCGGACCCGAATCCTCGCCGACCGCGGCGAGAACCTCCACGGGTTTCTGCTTCCGTCCCGCGTCCGAGCCACCCTTGGTCAAGTACACCTTGACGCGCTTACCGACCTTCACCTCGCGGTAACTCACGAAGTACGCGTCTTTGTCCTCCGCGCGTGTCTCTTCGTCGTCCCTGGACATCAAGGGACGCCCCCAGTACGGCCGATCTCGAGAGAACGCGCGCGAATCAATGGTCGCCCTTCGCAAGCACCGCTGGACGTGTGATGGACGGGCGGCGATTTCCGCGCTTTTTTTCATGCCCGGCGTGTGCGTTTCTGTCAGGATTTTCGCGTGAGATTTTGTCACATAAATTATCAGGTGGCCTAGTAAGGTCGCCGAGCGCCGACGGGACACACGAGGTGGCGAGGAGCAAACAACGCGACATTGACCGTGACTGGTTTTGGCGTCCGGGTTCGCGTCACACCGCACGGCCGCACCGCACGCCGATCCCGGCGAGGGCGCCACTCGCGTACGCACACTACCGCTCGACCCGAGCCGAGCCCGCGCCGCACGCACGCGCTCGCGTCTCCGCACAGCGACGCGATTCCGCGGCGTTGACGCATTGTTGTTGTTTCGGCAAACGAACGCTCTCGCGAGGTGCGTGCGAAACCCAACCTGAGTCGGGTCACGTGGGTGGCATCCCAGAGGCCTCCAGGCCCAATCCGAACCGCGCTGCCACTCACGCGCGAGCGCATAGACGCGGTGTCGCGCGTCCCCTCGTCCCCCGTCCCCCCGCGCGCCAGCCCCGCGCTGGGCCGCGGGAGTTGACCCCCCGATTTGACCACCCGACAGTTCGTTTCTCGCGCGGCACACGTTGACGAGCCTCCCCCGTCCTCCCCGCAGACCCCCACGAGCGCATCACCCAGGTCGCACCATGGCGAATCTCCCCAAGGGCGCCAAGGCCAAGCCACTCGGTCCCAATGGGTCGCCGGTCAAGTCCACCGCCAGTACGTCACCTCACCCGGTCGAGCATCCCCACGGCTCGCTTCGCGGATCGACGCGCGGTCAAACGCTCGCGGTCGATCCGACCGCCGCGAACGGCGCCCCGGCTCACCGACCCTCCCCCTTCCTTTCCTCCGCAGTGGGCCGCAAGAAGATTCGAATCGAGCGCATCGCAGACGAGCGCAACCGACAGGTACGCCCGCGGTACCCAAAACCTCCGTTGACCCACCCGCCCCGTCGGAGGTCGAACGCGCGAGTCGTCGGAGAAAAGCGCCTGACTCGGCGTTCGGTCCGAACGCCGAGTTAACGTCGAAGCCCCACGTTCACGCGCGCTGACGCGTCTCCCACGATCCCGCGACCGTCTTTTTCTCTTGCGTCGCGACGAAAAAAAGGTGACGTTCACGAAGCGCAAGAACGGTTTGATGAAGAAGGCGATGGAGCTCTCCGTGCTGTGCGACTGCCAGATCGCGCTCGTGATCTTCAACAGCAACAACAAGCTGTTCCAGTACAGCAGCGGCGACATCAACCAGGTGTTGCGACGGTTCAAGGAGGACGCGGCGGGCCCGCACGAGCGGCGCACGAACAAAGACCTCTTCGCGCAGCACTTCAAGTCGCAGCCGTCCAACCCGCACATCAAGAACCCGCTCGAGCAGAGCGACGACGAGTTCGAGTACGAGACAGACGACGATGAACCGGTCCCTTCTTCGAAGAAGCCCGGTGCGCGAAACGGCGGCGCGGGCGGCAGAGACACCGCCGACCTCCGGCGGCGCGCGGAGAAGGAGAAGGAGACGGCGCGCGCGAAGGCGCGCCGCGGCGCCGCGGGGACGCGCAAAAAGCCTTCCGGTGTGTCCAAGCCGAGTTCTCGGTGGACCTCGTCTCGCGGTGCGGGCGCCGAGGGCGACAGCATGGACGAGGACGAGCTGGACGCGGCGACGGGCGTGGCGAGCCTGACGCCCACCAGCGACGGCGCGCCCTCCATCGAATCGCTCGGCGGCGCATCGCGGCGGTTCCTCGCGTCGCTGCAGGGCGCCACCGAAGCGCTCAAGCGCGACGCTCGATCCTCCGCGCGCGCCGCGGGAACCCGCGAGAACCCCGCGGCGAGCGGTCTGCTCGAGCGGTCTGCGAAGCTGGACGGCATCGGCGGCGCGTTCGCGGGTCTGCTCGCGTCCGGGTCCGCGCCCGGCGGCGGCGGCGGCGGCTTGTCCGCGTCGGGCGCGTTCGCGCGCGCGCTCAACGGCGGCGACGCCGCCGCGCGCGCGTCCCCCGACTCGCTCTTCGGGGGGAACTTCGGCGCGCTCACGCCCACGGGCCTTTCGTTCGGGGGGCTGCAGCTCCCCAGCCCGAACGCCAGCGGGCACCTCAACGTCGACCTGGGCTCGATGGACCTGCCCTCGCCGGTCGCGCGCGCGCTTGCCGCGGGCGCGGGCGCGGCGTCGCTCGGAACCAGCCAGGGCGGCGGCGCCTCGCGGCTGGGCGTGGCGCGCGAGGCGCGCGGCGCGGAGGCGTCCGCCGCGCCCGCGACGGCGGAGGAGGCGGCGGAGGAGGCGGCGGCGGAGACGCGCGTCCCGGGTTCGAAACCGGATGGTGGCGCCGACGAGAAGCGTCCGCGCGTCCGCGCGGACCTCTCGATCGAGATCCCCGCGCGCGGCGGGGCGGGGAGTGAGAAAAACGCGAGCGCGCGGCGCGACGCCGAGGAGAATGACGCCGCCGGCGACGAGAAGGCGCCGAGCGTCGCGGCCGCGGGCGCGAAGCGCACGCGGAGCGCGTCTCTGTCCGAGCCCGTCTCGGGCGGGCGCTCGACCCGAAGCAGGCGCGGGGGGGAGTGACGACGGGAGGGAGACGGGCGAGCGAGCGACGGCGAACGATGACCTGATCATTCAATCGAGAGACGACAAGAATTTTTTGGCCATTCCGAAATTTTCACGTCGTTTGGAAAGAGACGTTCCTCGCGCGTCTCGTGCTGACACGACGATGAATGAAATCTCGCCACGAGACTCGCGCGTCGACGACGCGCGCCCCTTCACAACTCGCCGCGCCGCGCTCGTCCGCGATGGTTCGAGGCGGCACGCCGCGTGGCGCCCGCGCTGCGGACGCGGTCGGGGACACCGCCGAGGTGATTTTCCTGGGCGAGCTCACCGGCGCGACGGGATTCAAGCACACGTGCCGCGGGAGCGTTTTGTGCAAGTACGCGGTGGTGCACGGGGAGCACTGGCACCTGGCCAAGGGCGCCGCCAGCGGGGCGACGCAGGCGGCGGCGACCGCGGGCGACGGCGCGGGACTCGCGCCGTGGGGGCACTCGTTCCAGCTCTCATTCAACGCCACGAGCGTGCTGGTACGTCACGGACGACCGCCTCGAGGCGCGCGCGACCGCCCGGGGGGTGATGTCAGCCCGACCGACGAACGGTCCTCTCAAACGTCGGTGCCGTGTGCGATTTTTTTTCTTTTTCTTTGAAACTTCTCGACGACGTCGGCGCTGACCCGCGCGCGTCGCGCTTGTTGACCGTTCGCGACCCGACCGCACGAAAAACCCAGGGCTGGCCCAAGCTTCTGTTCGCGGTGTACGAGCGCGACGCGCTGGCGATGGTGGACTCGTTCGTTGGGTACGGCGTCGCCGCTCTGCCGCTCGCGCCCGGGACGCACGACGTGTCCGCGTCGGTGTTTGTGGCCAACGACCGAAACGCGCGCTTAGCGCAGGGCGCCCGCAACTACTTCACCGCCGCGCGCCCCGAGCTCGAGGGCTGGAAAACGCAGATGCTGCACCGCGAGGAGATGCACGCCGCGCCGGTGGTCACCAAGGGGATGGGTGAAATCCACGTAAACGTTTCCGTGCTGTGCAAGAACCTCCACATCTCGGGCACGCACGTCAAGCCGACGCCGCGCGGCGAATTACACCGCCGCGCCGGCGGGCGGTCGCCGCGCGGAGACCGCTCGCCCCGGGGCCGACGCTCGCCCTCGCCCGTCGAGGGCGAGGAGCGAGCGTCGACGCAGAAAACGCGGGGGCTGGATTCCGTGCGCCGGCGGTTCGCGGACGCCGCCCAGAGCTTGGCGTCGCCGGCGCAGAGCGAGTCGGACGCCTCCGCCGCCGAGGGGAGCGCCTTTGTATCGCGCCGCGCGCGCCGCGCGGCGGGCGCGTTCGGCGCGGCGGCGGCGCTCGGGCGCGCGGGATCCCGCGCGCCCGGGGGGGATGCCGCGCTGAGTGCGCCCGGAGGTCGCAGGGCGAGGCACGCGCGCGCCGGCGGCGGGGACGCGACGGCGGCGCTGGTGAGCGCGCGGCGCGCGGAGCAGGAGCGCGCGGAGGGCTCGACGGCGGAGGCGCCGGCGCCGGCGGCGCAGCCGGCGGCGACGTTCGCGCATCAGCGCGAGGCGATCGAGGACGCGCCGTTGGCATCCGGGCGGGACGCGCGGCGCGCGCTGCGTGAGGCCCGGATGTCCGAAGGCGGCTCCCGCGGGTCTGCGAACGACGCGAACCCGAACCCGGGCGGGCGGCGCTCGAGGAACGCGTGAATGTCGTGAATGGCGCGAGCGGTTTTTTCCGCGCGTAGTCTTTCTACTCGGACCGCCTGGATCAAAACGTCGGCGCTTACTCGTCCATGTCCGCGACGCCCGCGACGACGGAGAGCTCGCTTTCGAGGCTCTCCAGCAGCAGCGCGCACGCCTCGGGGTTCTGCGAGCACGCGTCCTCCTCGTCCATCCAATCGTCGTTGATCCGCTTGAGCAGATCGGCCACCAGCGCCACCCCGGCGCGGCCCTCCGAATCTTGGCCCAGCGCCCCCACCGGAACATCTCCCTTGACGCGCCAGATGAAGCACCGGATCTTGTCTTCCGGGCCTTCCTCGCCCATCACCGTGATCATGTCCGCGAACTCGAACCGCGGGCCCACGAGCCACTTGTCCGTGGTCACGACCACCGCGCCCGGGCGCATCACGGCTTCCAGCGCGGCGGAGAGCTCGGGTAGACGCAAGCCGTCCGGCGAAGGGAACGCCGTGCTGTACGCGAGCGCGACGTCCGCGCCCGCCAGCGCGGACGCCGCGGCGGCGATCGCGCCGCCGTCGCCGACGCCCGCGGGATCCTCAGGGCACGACGCGTCGAACAGACACTCCACCGAACCCGACCCCAGCGCGGCGTCGGCGTGCACCGAGCGCACCAACCCCGCGGGCAGCACGTTTTCCTTCTCCAGCTTCGAAATGGCCGCGGCGCCCAGATCCGCGAGAGGTTTCGAGGCCTCGATGCCCACCACCGAGCGCCACGCGCGCATGGTCGAGGCTGCGAGGATGAGGCGTCCCGCGCCCGACCCGATGTCCACCAGCGAGGGCTGGAACGCGTTGGGGGTCTCCTCGAACGGACAATCCTCCCCCGGGCAGTCGCCCTCCTTGTGGAACGCAGCGGCGCGCGAGATCTGGTCCGCGTCGTCCACGCTCCCCTCGCTGCTTCCCCACCCGTGCTCCGCCGCGACGAGTACCTCGTTCACCGCGGGGTGCTCGAGGACCGCGAGAAGGCCGGTCAGGGGGAACTCCCCGTACGCGCCCTGCACCTCGTCGTCCAAGTTTTTGCTCGCCACCTCGAAACGCACGCGCCGCGCCTCGCCGCCGCCGAGCACACCGCCCGCGACGTCCAGGAGCGCCTTCGCGTCCGCGGCGGCCGCGGAGATTTTCACGTTTACCGTCGCCGCTGACCCGGTGCGCACGGAGCCGGGCGTTGCGGTGACGACGCGGCGCGCGTCCGGGCGGGAGAAAGCGCGGGAGGGATGGCCAGGCTGGCGGCCGACACCATTTCTTCCGAGAGATCCGAGAGAAGCGCGCGCTGCGCCGGCGCGCGACGCGCCGCGAGCGAGCGTGGACGTCATGGAAGGAACGGGGCGGGTGCGTGTTGACGAGCCCGCGCGATCGGTCCGGCGAAAGGGGAAGGTTGCGCGGCTCGAAGGGCGTGCCCGCTGCACCTCGGTCTGCGCGCGGACGCCTTTTGGAAAAAGTCTCATAAAAAGACCCAAAAGAACTCCAGTCACGCGTCCCAGTCAGCGAGCGCTCAATCTTCCGATTGGCCGCGGCGATCGACAGCACGACGTCCGAGTCAGCCGACGCGATAGATACGCAGGCGTATCGGGAAAACGACACGGATGACTCAAGAACAGACCGTTAAATCGCGCAGATGCGCCGAAACGCGCTTTTTCCGTCCGCGATACGCCGCGTCGGCGGATGCTCTCTCGATGCAGGTTTTGTTGGATTAGCACGCCGCGCGCCGCACACGCGCACGAGGCTTCGCTTTCCCCCGGCTCCGAGCGGCGCACCTTCGCCACCCGACGACGCTCATGTCCCTCGCGGACGCGCGCGCGGGCGCGCGCCCGCCCGCGTCCCTCGCCGCGTCGGGACGCGCGTCCGTCGCGCAGACGCCGCGTCGAGTCTCCGTCGCCGCGCGCGGCGCGCGTCGCCCGCCGCGCCTCGACGCACCTCGGTCTCCCGCGTCTCGGCGCGGCTTTCGCGCGCGCGACGCGCGGTTCCGCCCCGTCGTCCGCGCCTCGGCCTCTTCCGACCCCCCGTGGAGCGACTACGACTCGCGGCACGCCTCGCGCTCGCGGTGGCCGCGCGAGCGCCGCGCGAACCTCCCCGCGCAAAACCTACGACAGCTGCTCGCCGCGCCCGGGATCATCCAGACGCCGTGCGCGCACGACGCGTTGTCGGCGGCGCTCATCGAGCGCGCCGGGTTCAACGCCGGGTTCATGTCCGGCTTCTGCGTCTCCGCCGCGCGCCTGGCGATGCCCGACGCGGGCCTGATCAGCTACGGCGAGATGGAGGACGTCGGGCGCCACGTCTGCGAGGCGGTGAGCCCGGGCTTTCCCTTCATCGGCGACGCCGACGACGGGTACGGAAACGCGATGAACGCCAAACGCACCGCGCGCGGGTACGCGCGCGCGGGGTTCGCGGGCATGCTGATGGAGGACCAGGTGGCGCCGAAAGCGTGCGGGCACACGAGGAACAGGCGCGTGCTCCCGCGGAACGACGCCGTGGCGCGCGTGAAAGCCGCGTGCGACGAACGCGACGAAGGCCCGGCGGGGGACATTTGCATCTTCGCGCGGTCCGACGCGCGAAGCGCCGAGAGCTTGGACGAAGCGCTGTGGCGCGCGGCGGCGTTCGCGGACGTCGGCGCGGACGCGCTGTTCATCGACGCGCTGCGGTCGCGAGAGGAGATGGAGCAGTTCTGCAAGATCGCGCCTGGTGTGCCGAAGATGGCCAACATGCTGGAGGGGGGCGGGAGCACGCCGATCTGCACGCCGCGCGAGCTGGAAGAGATGGGGTTCAAAGTCGTGGCGTACCCGCTGTCGCTCCTGGCGACGACGGCGAGAGCCATGGAGAATGCGCTGCGCGAGATCCGGGACGACGGGTACCCGGACGAGCGTTCGATGCCGTCGTTCGAGGAGCTCAAACGGATCGTGGGATTCCCGGAGTACTACGTCGACGAGGCGAGGTACGACACCACGCACAAGGCGCACGTGCCGAACATACCGCCGCCGACGAACCGGTAGCTCTCGTACACGAGCGCGTCTTCTCAATCTGTCAAATGATGAAAAAGAGTTTTTCGATCGCCGGCGAGATCGCGACGCGCGCGTGTCGCGAGACGACCCCGATCGCGTTCGACCGCGAGGCTTCCGCGCGCACTCTGGACCAGATGTCCTGCGCGGTGTGCGCCGCGAGATGGGGCTCGCGAAGACGGTCACGACGCACCTGCGCAACATGACCTCAAACTTCGGGAAGACGTGCATGCCCTGGGGCGTGAAGCGGAGCGTCGCCGCAGGGTGCAGCGGCGCGTTGTTTGCGCTTCCCGGGTTGGTGGCTTTCAAGGAGGACGATGGCGCGACGACGGTGATGCTGTGCGCGTTCGTCGCGCAGGCGGTGCTCTCGGTGATGTCCGACTACGTGTGCACGGGGAGGGACAGCATGTGGCACGGCCTGGACCGCTGGATGTCCAGCGGGATGACCGTGTTCATGCTGTGGTACGCGCACGCCGCGCTCTCGCCGAAACACTGCGCCATCGCGGTGCCGCCGCTCTTCTGCCTGTACAACAGCAAAAACGCCATCGCGCGCGGGGACTGGCCGCGGTACGTCGCCTGGCACACCGCGTGGCACGTCAGCGCGGTCGCGGCGTGCTGCGGGGTGATGCACCTGGTGAACGGGTGGGAGGGCGTGCGCGCGGTCGGGCGCGAGGCGGGGCGGATGATCCGCGCGGTCAAGGGAGAGCTGTGACGGGCGCCGAGTCTCGATCGAGGGAGGACTCATGTTCGAGGCGTGTGATAAAACGAAGTCACGAGTTAACAAGCGACGCGTGCCAGACTCGAAGACGCACGCGCCCTTCCACCGAGTCGCGAGCCCCCTCCCCACGATGCGCGCCTCGCGTGCCGGCGCGAAGCCTCGAATCGCGCGCGCGGGCGCGCGCGCTCGACCGGGCGCGTCCCCCGAAGACCCGCTGAACGACATGTCATCCACGGACGACGCACAGCACGCGAACGACGCGCCGTTCACGACCGAGCCGCCGGCGGAGGAGCGGGCGCTCTCCCCGAGCGACGCGTCCGGCGGTCCGGGCGAGAAGCTCGCGGAGGACGCCACGGCAGAGACGCGAACCGCGCGCCCGACGCTTCGCGGCGACGCGTCCGCCTCCTCCCTCCTCGCCGGCGCGTCGACGGGATCGCGCGAGCACGAGCGCGAGGACGGCTCGAAGGATTACTGGCGCCGGCTGCGCAGCCGCGCGGTCATGCGCCAGCTCGCGGTGATGGCGAAGGTGAGCAGCCGCAGCCTTCGCCTGACCGAGCTCGAGCAGGCGCGCGGCTCAGAGACCGGTGTCGAGGAGAAGGAATCGGAAGAGAGCGTCGAGACGACGGCGCGCAAGGGGAAACGACCAGGCGACCCGCCCGACGCGTCCGCCTCGCGAGGAGGACCCTCCTCCGCGTCGCGACACTCCGAGCCCCCCGAGGATTTGGACGAGCTGGAGGACAAGCTGAGCGCCTGGTTGCAGTGCTCCGGGCTGCACACCGTGGACAAGTGGGTGCTGAACTACCGCAAGCACCCCAGCTGCTGGGCCGCGCTGCTGATGATGCACGGCGTCCCCGAGGTTTCTGGACGCCTGCGCGCGAAGGTTGAAAACTACGCCATCTACTCGGCGCTCTTCTTGTCGTGCACGATCCAAGCCGTGATGTCGCCGCCGGACGCGATGC
>MDSV01167360.1_pt1 | contig 24938 bp, 21 predicted proteins | sample 810851 | NCBI WGS metagenome assembly MDSV01 (sample SAMN05326640, study PRJNA326480) | marine metagenome | isolation source: seawater | place: Atlantic Ocean: North East | collected 2012
GGAGGAACGACTCATTTAAACAAGCCAGTATTCAACAGTGTTGCAGATGCAGTCAAAGCCGAGGAACCAAATGCAGCATTAATTTTTGTACCAGCTCCTTTTTGTAAGGATTCTATTTTAGAGGCAGCCGATTCAAGTATAGAGTTGATCATTTGCATCACTGAAGGTGTGCCAACGCTCGATATGTTGATTGTAAAGAAAAAAATTGATGAGCTTGGATTGCGATTAATAGGACCCAATTGTCCAGGCATTATTACTCCCGATGAGGCAAAACTTGGAATTATGCCGGGCAGCATCCATAAAAAGGGTAAAGTTGGCATCATTTCAAGGTCTGGAACCTTAACCTATGAGGCTGTGAAACAAACAACTGATCTTGGTTTTGGACAAAGCTCATGTGTAGGGATCGGTGGTGATCCCATTCCAGGATCTTCCTTTATTGATATGTTGGAATTATTCAATGACGATGAAGAAACAGAAGCAATAGTCATGGTGGGCGAAATTGGAGGATCTGCTGAAGAGGATGCAGCAGATTATATTAAAGATCATGTTAGCAAACCCGTTATTTCATATATTGCTGGTCAGACAGCTCCTGCTGGTAAAAGGATGGGACATGCTGGTGCCATAATTGCAGGCGGTAAAGGAACAGCTGCAGATAAGATTTCTAAGCTCCAGGAAAGTGGTGTCCACATTGCTGAGAGCTTGTTGCATATTGGCGAGACTGTCAAAAAGGTAATTGGTTAAGAAATTTTTCTTAGCCGATTAATCAATAATACTGCTGCAATAGTTAAACCAACTATCATACCTATCCATACGCCTCCAGCTCCCATAGGCTCATTAATACCGTAATAGGTGAGGTAGTACCCAATGGGCAATCCAAAGATCCAATAAGCAACACCTAGGAAGATCATTGGGATAAAAGTATCTTTATATCCTCTCAGGCTTCCTAGTGCTCCCATTTGCATTCCGTCAGGCAATTGAAATATGGCAGCAAATATCAATAGGTTAACTGCTGCAGCAAATACTGCCTTTTCAGTGGTGAAAAGGTTTACTAAGACATCCGTAAACAACAGGATTAACGAAACATTTATTAGGGCACCAATAAAACAAAGTCCTACAGAAAAGAATGAGGCAATTTTTGCTCCATTTAAATTATTAGCTCCAAGAAGGTTTCCAACCCTTGTCGCAGATGCCAATCCAATAGAAAGAGGCATCATGAAGAAAAAGCTTGCAATAGAGAGAGCTACAGCATGGCTTGCAACCACAACATCACCTAAGGGACCTAGAATAATTGCAGCTCCAGAGAACATACTGAGTTCAACAAAAATTCCTATGCCAATTGGAATACCGAGCGCCATCAGTTCTTTAAGTGTGGAAAGTTTGGGAAACTTCATTTCATCAAAAATTTTAATTTCTTTGAATGGATTACCTTTTTGAATCACGATCGTCATACAAATCAGCATCACAATAGAAACAAATGAAGTTGCTAACCCACATCCAACACCACCCAGTTTCGGTAAACCAAAATACCCATTGACCAAAATAATATCTAATGGAATATTGACTAACATCCCAATGAAAGCGACCCAAAAAACCGGTCTCGTTTGGGTTATTCCCTCACTAAAACACCTAAGAGCAGTGAATAATACAATAGCTGTTGCCCCAATCGACAATGCACTTAAATATCCAAAAGTTACCTCAAGGATCTCCTTATCAATTGATGAGAACCTTAATAATGATCCAGCCAGTGGATAAGCAAGCGTAAGAATTAAGCCAACTCCCATTGCTATCCAAATCACCTCTTTCATTTTTAATGAAATATCTTTTAATCGATTTGCGCCAAATAAATGCGCAACGATCGGCGTAATTGCAAACATTAATCCGCTAAGCGCAAAAAAAAGTGGATTTGCTACAGAAGATCCAATGGCTACACCGGATAACTCTACTGCACCGGCTCGTCCTGCAACAATGGTATCTGTGAGACCCATTGCAGCATAGGAAGCTTGGCTCCCATAAATTGGAATACCCAGTTTAAGAAATTGTTTTAATTCTTTAAGGTAATCTTTCAAATCAGTTTGCTCATAAAAATATGAATTGTATGATACTCATATGTTGGTAATGGGAGAAGTATATTAGACAAGATAATCGACCATATTGGATAAAAAAACTCGATAAAAGAATTAACAGATTTTATGTAAATCATTTTTTATCTCCTCAGTTTAAGAGTTTCGGCAAGGGCTCTGCAGTATTTAAGCCAAGATTTGTAAAAGTTTTTGGTGCAAATGTTTCAATTGGAAATTTTCCTACCATTATTGGTGAGCAGGATGCATTAATTCAGCTTACCTCTTGGGATGTAGGTGAATGGAAGGGCGAAATAGATATTGGGGACTATGCGTTGATATCACCTGGTGTAAGAATACTAGCTGCTAAAAGAGTTTCTATTGGGGATGCTTGCATGTTTGGACATGGGGCCTACATTACCGATTCGGACTGGCATGGAATTTATGATCGTACTGAGGTCGTCGGCTCGCCCAAAGAAGTTGTGCTAGAAAAAAATGTTTGGATTGGAGACAGCGCAATAGTTTGTAAAGGAGTAACTATTGGTGAAAACAGTATTATTGGTGCAGGCTCGGTTGTAACAAAAGATGTACCAAAGAACTCAGTTTATGCAGGCAACCCAGCTAAGTTAGTAAAAGAATTAGATGAGGGTGAATTCGTCAGTAGAGAATCTTTCTTTTCAGATCCAAAAAAACTTGCAGATGACTTTGACATGCTTGATAGATATACGTTGGCAAAAAATTCTACATTTAGCTGGATCAAAAGCTTAATATTCAGAGATAAATCACATTAATGCGTATTCTCATAGATAATGAATTTTTTAAATATTCAAATTTAATCGAAGAAATTCTTCCCAAAAAGTCTTTTGAAAAATCTTTTTTTGTTGGTAGTGAGATTACAACAAGTGAAATAAAATCTGCCGATGCAATGCTTTGCAGATCAGTAACAAAACTTAATCAAGAATTTCTGAAAGATTCTCAGATTTCTGTAATTGCTTCTGCAACCTCTGGAACAGATCATATTTCTGACGATCTAATAAACTCAAAAAATTACCAAACATTTTTTTCATCCGGTGCAAATGCATGGTCAGTTGTTCATTATGTTATGGCCGTCATTGAGACCTTAATTGCTGAGGATTTGTTTAGCACTCAAAAGTCTGTTGGGATTATTGGTTATGGGAATATAGGTAAAAGACTTGGTAAAACTTTGAGCGCCTTTAATATTTCTTGGCATGCCAATGATCCATTTTTAGAGGATAAGAATTTAGTTGATCTTGAGACAATCTTCAATTGTGATTTGATTACAATTCACACACCTTTTACTAGAGAAGGCGAGCATCCAACTTATCAACTAATAAATAAAAATAATATTCAATCATTTACAAATAAAATTATTATTAATACATCTAGAGGCGGGATTGTTGATGAGAAAACTCTTTTACAAAGTGAATCTATTCTATATATTTCTGATGTTTGGGAAAATGAACCAAAGGTCAATCAATTAGTGCTCAAGCATGCATATATCTCAACCCCACACATTGCTGGTCACAGCCTTGATGGCAAGAAAGGCTCATTAATTGAAGCTTGCAAGTTTATCAGGACAGCAAAATTACTGGATAAGATTGAACACTCTTATTCTGCAATAGAAGCTTCAAAAATAATCACATTTGATACATTCCTAAATAATCTCCATGCATATGATTTTCCTTTGGGTATGTTCACCAGTGAATTTCCTATTAATGAAATATCTAATGAATTCAAACAGGCATGTGGAAAAAATTTTTTAAAGTTAAGATCGAGTCATCCGCAAAGAAGGGATTTTATAAATTTTAACTTTAATGATTTCTTAAACAGAGATGAAAACGTAGACAAATTTTTAAATAATTTAACTAGATTGAGAGGATGAAAGGGTTAAGGACAAAGCAGTAAAATATCGATAACCCTTTCTGGGGTTTTATAATTTTATCGTAACATATTTTACTCAAAGGTAAAATAATTAGGAGGAACAGCTAGTACGAATATTAGCCTCATTTTCGTTAGGAACTTCATCAAAAACTTGTGTTTTTGAGTTTTCTTCGAAAGGGCTCTTAAATGCATCACAGAAACTATGCAGTGCTTCATGGTCTCCTTTCTCTACGGCACTAATTATTTTTTGAATTTGAAAGTTTTTTGGAGTTATATGAGGATTAATTGATTTCATCATATCTAATCTATCCTTTAAATCTGATTTTTCGAATTCATGCCTCTTAAGAAATCTTTTTTTCCATTTTTCTAGGCTGCTTACACCTTTAATTAGATCCTCGTCTTGAATAATTTTTACAAGAGATCGGAAACTTTGTGTGTAATCCATGTTTTCCTTATTAATGAGGGTTAAGTAATCTTGAATCAACTCGTCATCTCCAGGTTGATGAATACTTAAACCTAACTTACCTAAATAAATTTTTCTTAGGCTTGATGAGAATTCTTGCTCATAAGTATTGAGTATTTCCTCAATTTTAGCTTCAGGGATTAAGGTTTTGAGTGCTTCGCCTAGTGCAGAACAGTTCCACAAGCCAATATAAGGTTGATTCGAATATCTATACCTCCCCTCATAATCAGATGTGTTGCAAATAAATTCTGGATTTAACGATTCCATAAAAGCATAGGGACCGTAATCAAAGGTTTCACCAAGGATGCTAAAGTTATCTGTGTTCATCACGCCATGACAGAAGCCAACTCCCTGCCATTTTGAGATCATTTGAGCTGTTTTTTGAACAATCATTTGAAAAAAATTAACGTAAGGTTCATCGGTACTTTCATCAAACAAGGAATAGTTTTCAATAGCGTAATCTGCAAGTTTTTTAACTTGCTTACTTTTATTTCTGTAATGAAAGAATTCAAAATGTCCAAACCTAATATGTGATTGGCTAGATCTAAGTAACACAGCACTTGGTTCATAAGAATCTCTTAATACTTTTTCTTCGCTTATAAATAATGCTACTCCTCTAGTTGAAGGAATATTTAGATTATTCATGACTTCAGATGCAATGTATTCTCTTATGGAGGAGCGAAGAACAGCTCTTCCATCACCAAATCTGGAATAAGGAGTTTTTCCAGCACCTTTTAGGTGTAGGTCATAATCATGGTCGGTTTGCCCTAAAAATATTCCTCTACCATCTCCTAGTTGATTAACAAACTGACCAAATTGATGTCCAGCATAAACCATTGCAAAAGTATCAAAGTCATTTGCATTAGGATTAAGGCAATAAGATTGTATTTTTTTTAAGTCTTCATCAGTGAGGCCTATTTGCTCCCTTAACTCACGATTATCAATAATTAATTTAAGATTAGCTGGAGGGTTAGCGGGTAGAGCAGAATAAAATTCTGCATCCATATCCAGAAAGGAATGCTGTTTAATCACTTTATGCTTTAACGATTTTAATTAGGTCATGCATACGTTCATCTTGTGAGTGATCAGTTCCAAGGTGCTCAATTTCATTCCACATAGCTGCAGAACAGATTGGGGAAAGCTCGTCTCTCAGATTGTTAGCTACTTCTTTGCCTGAACCGCAAAAACCTAAGGTTTCAACCATTTCATCACTGACGAGATCAAACATTTTTTGCCATTCTCCAGCTATAGATAATTCATGCAGCTGAGTATTAACATCTCCCCAACCATGGAAATCCAATGCTGGTTTATAAGTCCTTGTTGATGCATAAAAGCTTATTCTTGCAGCGATATCTCTTTTTGCTTTAGCTAATTCCTCTTCCGTTTCTCCAGTAGCAATAAATCCGCCCCACAGTAATTCACATTCTTTAGGATCACGATTTGCTTTAGCAGCACCTTCTTTAACAGCAGGCAGGATAATTTCTTTGATGTATGGAAGGGAGCACATTGGATGAAGAAGCAATCCATCAGCAACCTCTCCAGCAATTCTTGCCATGCCGGGACCCAAACCGGAAACATAAATCGGAGGTAGATCGGCATCCATTGGGGGAGGGGTAAACATAGGTGTCATTAGGGTATGCGTATAGTGATCACCCTGAAAATCAAGTTTTTCTCCATTTTTCCAACAATTCCAAATAGCTTTGACTGCTTGAACGTATTCCCTCATTCTTGGTGCAGGCGGTGACCATGGAACACTGAATCGTCTTTCATTGTGACCCTTAACTTGTGTACCTAACCCTAGTTGAAACCTCCCATTAGAAAATGACTGTAGATCCCATCCCATGTTAGCAACAGTCATAGGACTTCTTGGAAAGGCTATGGCTAAACCAGTACGTACGATTAGGTGTGTGTGTTCTAAGCCAACCAATACCGGTAAAAAAGGTTCATTATTTAACTCACCTGATACCAAAGCATCGTAACCAAGAGATTCAGCATGCTTAACTATATCCACCGTATTTTTCGATAGTCCAGGTATGTAAGTCTCAATTCTCATATTTATTTAATTTCTAATTTTGAATTTGCAAATTCTTGAGCCCATTGATAGTTTGGTTTTCCTGATGGAGCCCTTTCAATTAGTTCAGAAAAAACAATTTCTTTTGGCATTTTGTAGCTTGCTATATATTTAGATGCAACATCTTTTATATCATCCAGTGATAATTCATCATTCTCTCTTCTTTGAATCACAGCAACAACTTTTTGACCCCACCTATCATCTTTAACACCAACAACCAAGCAATCAAATATATTTGGATGAGCCTTGAGGGCCATTTCAACTTCTTCAGGAAATATCTTTTCACCGCCTGAGTTAATTGAGACACTTCCTCTTCCTAGCAAGGTCATTTGACCATCCTCTTCATATTTAGCCATGTCACCAGGAATTGAATACCTTTCGCCACCAACTTCAATAAAGGTTTTTTTTGATTTCTCCTCATCCTTGTAATAAGCAACAGGTACATGACCTTTTCTTGCTAAATATCCTATGGTTTCTGTATCACTTGGCGGAATAACTTCTTTAGTATCTAAATTTAAGATCTCACTAAAATTAGGTTTTGTGAATTTTGGACCGCCACCTGAGTCTTTTAATTTACCATCTTTAGTATGAATATTAACCCCTGTTGCGCCTGTTTCCGATGAACCAACAGCATCAATCAGGAATAAATTAGGCAGATATTCCAAGATGGTATCTTTGATAGATGCACTAAAAACTGAAGCCGTACTTGATAAAACAAATAATGAAGATAAATCCAATCTTTTTTCAATTGCCTTAGGAAGTGCATCGCATAAAGGTCGTCCCATTGCGTCACCCATAATGGTAAGGTTCATGACTTTTTCTTTAGCAACAACCTCCCAAACGTAGTCAGCATCAAACGAGACTTGATCGTTGATGATTAATTTCCAACCTGAAAAAAAAGAGTTAAATGATTGCCACTGAGCTCCACCATGCATGAAGGGGGCTAATGCAAGGGCAATGGTTTGATCTTGCAAGCATTTATCTGCAAAGGCTTCAGGGGTTGGATATTTCTCCCCAGTCACTGCATCAATACCGCCACCAAGGGTCATGAGCACATCTTCCATGCGCCATACAACACCTTTTGGCATTCCTGTTGTCCCTCCGGTATAGAGAATATATTTATCATCTCCAGATCTATCAACATCTAATCTAGATTCATCCTCATTGGTAATAAGGTCTTCAAAATTAAAACTTTTCTCAATTACATCATCTTCACCTGAATTGTCCTCAATGCAGATAAAATCCTTTAATAAAGGTAAATGACGTTTGATATTTTCAAGCTTGTTACTGAATTGTTTGTGATAAAAGATAGCTTCCATATCCGCATTATCAATCAGGTACTTAAGCTCTTCTTCCACATATCTATAATTTATATTGATTGGTATTGCGCAAAGTTTATAAGCGCCAAGCATTATTTCTAGCCACTCGACACAATTAAAGGCATATATCCCAATATGACTTCCTTTTTTAATACCTAGTTTTTTTAAAGCATTTGCTGCTTTGTTGCTGCGCGCATCTAATTCTTTATAGGTTAAACGAGTTGATCCATGGACAATTGCCTCTCTATCAGGAACTCTATCTACAACTCCTTCAAAGATATCAGCGGCATTGAATTCCATTAGACTTGCTTTGAATGTCCTTCCCAGTAAGGGTCTCTAAGTTTACGTTTAAATAATTTGCCATTCTCATCTCTTGGTAATTTTTTAATAATATCGAGAGATCTTGGTAATTTCATTTTAGCAAGATTTTCAGAAGCAAATTCCATTAACTCTTTTGTAATCGTTTCTGAATTAAGAGAGTCATCATTAAGTTCAATCACAGCTTTAACTTCTTCACCCCATTCCTCATTTGGAATTCCAAAAACTGCAACGTCTGAAACTTTTGGATGCATTAGAAATACGCTTTCAATTTCAGCAGGATAGATGTTAGCACCGCCAGAAATAATCATATCTATCTTTCTATCACATAAGAAAAGATATCCCTCTTCATTAAGATACCCAATATCACCAACAGTGAAATAGACTGAGCCATCAAGCTCCAGTCTTTCTTTTTGAGTTTTTGCTTTATCACCTTTATATTCAAACTTAGTTGCATCTCCTAGTCTCATATAAACAGTGCCTTGCTCATTTACTGACGCTTCCTCTTGATTATCAAGAATAATTTTTATATCAGCACCTGGCCATGCTTTACCAACAGTCCCTGGAAAATTTGACCAATCATTTGCTCCAACCACAGTTCCACCACCTTCGGTAGCAGCATAGTACTCCCATATAGAATTTCCCCACCAAGCTATCATTTCCTGTTTAGTATGAACTGGACATGGTGCAGCTGCATGAATCATCGCACGGGTTGATGAGCAGTCGTATTTATCTTTAACTTCCTCAGGTAATTGAAGAAGTCTATGAAATTGGGTAGGGACCATATGTGAGGTTGTCACTTTGTATTTATCAATCAGATATAACATTTTTTCAGCATCAAATTTTTCCATCACCACAAGACTATGTCCGTAATGCAAGGCAGCGGTTGAATGAACAATGACAGCAGTATGATAAAGAGGTGAACCAACTATATGAACATTTTCTTCTTCAGGTTGAATCTCAAAAAAACTTAGAATCATTGCAAACATACTTAACACATCATCTGGATCACCTTCCACCAAACTTCTTTTGACTCCCTTAGGTTTGCCTGTTGTTCCTGAGGTGTAGTTCATAACTTGACCTGCAGTTCTTTCCTCGGGATCAGCATCGGATTCACCTTCAATAAATTCATCTAAATGAATAAAACCCTCCAAGTCATCAATAGTGATGCATCGTTTTGAATCAAAATTTATAGAGGATACAGCCTTTAAGCATGCATCCCTCATATCTGGATGAGATCCTGAGGCAATGAAAGCTTTTGCTTCAGAATCTTCGAGAATGTAGGCAATCTCTGGACCCGCAAGATGCCAGTTAATAGGGACCATGTAAAAACCTACCTGTAAGCAGGCCATATAAGCAATGTAATACTCAATCGAATTTGGTAAGACTATTGCAACGGTGTCTCCCTTATTGAGGCCTAATTTGCGTAAAGCATGCGATAATTGATTCGCTTTTTTTAACAAATCTCCGCGGGAAATAGCTTCCTCATTTGGCCCAATAATGGCTACCTCTAAGGGATCCTTTTTTGCAAATCTGTAAAAACCAAGTTCAGACATTATATTTCTCCAATGTTTTGGGGTTTTATGATTTAATCACCACAATTAATTAATATTTAAGCTTAAAGTAATGGATTTTTTTATCAACAATCAAGAACTACTTTGGTTTCTTGTAGTTTTCTACGATTTGACCCTCGTAATCTTGTTGTATCGATTTTTTGGAAAGTATGGTCTTTACGCAGCAGTAATTTTAGGAATCATCCTTGGCAATCTTCAAGGAGGAAAGATTTCTGAGTTACAAATTTTTGGAACCTCAATTAATGTAAGCATGGGTGCAATTTTGTACTCTGGCATCTATTTTGCTACTGATCTATTAAATGAAAAGTTTGGAAAAAATGAAGCTAATCGAGCTGTTTATTTAGGATTTTTTGCAAATATTGCTGTGATGATAACCCTTTGGCTAAGTATTAATTTTCTCCCTTCTTCATTGTCTGGTTCAGCCTTAGAGGTGCATACCGCTATATCAACGTTGGCACAATACTCACCAATTTTTATTATCGGCTCGTTAATGGCTTATTTAGCCAGCCAAACATTTGATGTTTGGTTCTTTAATTATCTAAAAGAAAAAACAGATGGGAAAAAGCTCTGGCTTCGAAATAATCTTTCGACCATGACATCTCAATTAATAGATACACTCATTTACCAATTTACATGGGTTATCGCAACAGATTTAACATTTGCAGAGGCATTCGGGCTTGCAGTGGTAAAATACATATTTAAATTTATTATAGCTATAGTAGATACCGTATTTATTTACATTGTTAGAGGTTGGAAGGTACCAGAGTAGGCATTAGGATTAATTGTGAACGACAAAATCAATAAATCAGATCAAGAATGGAAAGATGCTCTTTCTAATGAATCTTATGAAGTAACCCGCAAAGCAGGGACAGAGCGTCCCTTCACAGGAAAATACTGGGATCATTTTGATGATGGGGCTTATAAATGTATTTGTTGTGGTGAGTCTCTTTTTAAGTCTGAAACAAAATATGATGCTGGCTGTGGCTGGCCTAGCTTTTATGAGGCTCAAGATAAGAATTCAATTGATGAGCTTCCTGACTATTCATTATCTAGAGAACGAACAGAAATTCGATGCAGTAAATGCGATGCCCACTTAGGCCATGTTTTTGATGATGGCCCTAATCCAACTGGTTTGAGGTATTGTGTTAACTCTGCAGCAATTGATTTTGAAAAAAAATAAACTGTTAATAATAGGTGTTTAGTTGAGCTCTCTGTTTTCAACAATCAAAGTAGGAGGCTGGACATTCGCTTCAAGGGTTTTGGGATTGTTGCGAGATATGGCAACCACCAACCTGTTAGGCGCTTCAGTATTCCATGATGTTTTTGTTGTTGTACTTAAAATACCCAATGTCTTTCGAAGATTTTTTGCTGAAGGCGCATTCAGTCAGGCTTTTATACCGATCTATAAATCGTTAATCTCAAAAAATAAAGAAACTGAAGCCAGTGCATTTTTAAATTCTTTATTGGGTTTAATGATCACTGTATTGTTTTTCTTCACTGTTGCTGCATTAATCTTTGCACCAATCTTTATTTTCTTTTTTGCACCAGGATTTTATTTTGATTCTGAGACTAAATCCCTTGCGGTGGATATGCTTAGAATTATGTTTCCTTATCTTGCATTGATCTCATTGGTCTCATTTGCAGCTGGCATTCAAAATTCACATAACTCTTTTTCCGTTCCTGCTGCAACGCCTCTGATTTTCAACTTTACTTTAATAATCTTTGCAGTATTTGCTTCAAAGTTCTTTGAAATCCCTGTATTCGCACTGGCGTGGGGAGTTTTATTGGCTGGGTTTTTACAGCTACTTTTGCAAATGGTCCCTCTGACTCGCATTGGCATTATCCCCAAGATAGAATTTGATTTTAAAAATCAACATATTAGAAGGTTTGGCTTGCTTATATTGCCGGCAATTCTTGCTGGAGGTGTTGCACAGATTAACCTCTTAATCGATACAATCTTTGCTTCACTTCTATCACCTGGCAGCCCAACTTGGCTGTATGTTTCGGATCGGTTAATTCAATTTCCTTTGGGTGTTTTTGCAATTGCAATTGGTACCGTCCTTCTTCCGAACTTAACTCAACATTATGCTAATGAAAATCTTTCAGAATTTAAGAGTACTTTAACGAAGGGGATCAAACTGGTGATATTTATTGGCATACCCTCATCATTGGGATTAGCTATTTTTGGATATCAAATCTTAGAGATGCTTTTCCAAAGAGGTGCCTTTACTGCTAATGATGTAATGATGGCAAATTTAGGATTACAAATGTTCACAATTGGGTTGCCATTTTTTATGCTGATGAAAGTATTGGTTCCATGCTTTTTTGCTCAGCAAAATACCAAAACGCCACTTTATGTCGCTATCTTGAGCTTATTAATAAACATAATCTTAAATTACCTATTTGCATTTTATTTAGGCTTTGGTCATTACGGCTTAGCTCTTGGATCCTCATTAGCTGCTGTTGTGAGTGTATTGATTCTCTTAATGATCTTAAGTTTTGAGAAATTGATATTCATATCATTAGATTTTATTAAATTTATCTTCAAAATTTCTGTTGCAACATTGCTAATGGTTTTATATTTGCTGGTAGTTACTGATCTAGTTAATTTCTCCATCTTTGAAGGAATGTTTTATGTAATAAGCATCCTTTTGGTTATCTGTCTCGCGGCTGCAATTTTTTTACTCGCTTCATTTATTTTAGGTATTCGTCCTAAGGATTTGTATCAATAAATGTATTTAATTAGAGGATTACAAAACATTGAGTTATTTAAAGCACGCTTTGGTGATTTTAAGCTAAGTGCAACCATTGGTAATTTCGATGGTTTGCACCTTGGCCATCAACATATCTTAGACTCCGTTAAAGAGCATGCTACAGGCACTGATTTTGCCTCCATGGTTTTTTTTACAGAGCCACATGCCAGTGAATATTTTGCAGAATTTTATGATGCTAAAAAAAGTCCCCCCCGCATTTGTCCATGGCGAGAAAAAGTAACTTTGTTAAAAGATTACGGCATTGATTTTGCTTTTTTCTTAAAGTTTAACCCTGCACTAAATCGCATGTCACCAGAAGAATTTATCAATCAAGTTTTAGAGCAATTAAATCTTAAGTATTTAAGGGTGGGGGATGATTTTAGATTTGGAAAGGATAGAGCTGGAGGTTTCAATATGCTAACCCATTGGGGTCAAAGCTCTAATGTTCAAGTTGTATCCACTAAAACTATTCTTTTTAAAGATAGAAGAGTAAGCTCAACATGGATCAGAGAGGCACTCCAAAATGATGATTTTAAGTTAGCAAGTCAATTGCTAGGTAGGCCATACTATTTTTCTGGCAAAGTAGTAAGAGGTCAGCAATTAGGTAGGACCATTGGCATACCAACGGCTAACCTTTGGATGCCTAAGCAACGCTTACCAGTAAGCGGCGTATATGCAGTTTCTTGTTCAATAGATGGTGCTCGTCTAGACGGCATTGCAAATATGGGAATCCGGCCTACAGTAGGCGGTAGCTCTCCAGTATTAGAAGTACACCTATTTAATTTTAATAAAAATATCTATGGCAAAAGAATTAAAGTTGAATTTAAAAATAAGATCCGTGAAGAGCAGAAGTTTGATAATATAGATGCCTTAAAAGATCAAATTCACAAAGATATAAACGTCGCAAAAAAACTACTGAATAATTAATTCTATGGACTATAGAGATACCATAAATCTTCCTTTTACAGAGCTTGCTATGAAAGCAGGGCTTGCTAAAAAAGAACCAGAAATCCTTAAATTCTGGAATGAAATAAATCTTTATGGTGAGATTCGAAAACTTAGAAGTGGTAGCGAACAATTTATTTTGCATGACGGACCTCCATATGCAAATGGAGATATTCATCTTGGTCATGCAGTCAATAAAGTCTTAAAAGACATCACCATTAAGTATCACTCATTGATAGGGAAAGATGCTCCTTACATTCCAGGATGGGATTGCCACGGTTTACCGATTGAGTTGAACATAGAAAAGAAACATGGAAAAAAGAGTGAAATAGTTCAAGACAAAAATAAATTTATCAAAGCATGTAGAGATTATGCTGATACACAAGTTGAAAATCAGAAGGAGGATTTTCAACGCTTAGGAGTTTTGGGTGATTGGAAGAATTCGTATAAATCAATGGATCCAGCTTATGAGGCAGATATTGTTAGAGCACTGGGTCGAATTGTTGCTAACGGTCATCTGCAAAGAGGCGAAAAACCAGTTCATTGGTGCTATGACTGCGGTTCTGCGCTGGCTGAGGCAGAAGTCGAGTATCAAGATAAAATTTCTAAATCTATCTATGTAAACTTTCCTGTAAAGTCAGAATCATTGAAGTCACTAGGCGCCTACTTTGGTGAGACCATTCAAGAATGTGCCTTTATTATTTGGACCACCACACCATGGACAATTCCAGCTAATGTTGCAGTTTCTATTGGTTCAGAAATTGAATATTCGCTTTGCGAGAGTTCTAAGAGATTTTTTGTTATTGCATCTGATCTTATAAAAGCATGCGAGGAGACATGGGGTTTAGAAATCAAAGAAATTTCGAGAGTTAAAGGTAGTGAGCTAACAGATATAGTCCTAGAGCATCCATACCTAAAGAGAGATTCCATCTTGATTCATGGTGACCATGTGACCATTGAAACAGGTACCGGTTGTGTCCATACTGCTCCTGCTCATGGAATCGACGATTATTTTGTGTGTAAAAAATATAATTTAGATACCATTCACTCGCTTAATGCAAAAGCTTTTTTTAAAGATGAATTTTCTTCCATTGCTGGGTTGCCAGCTGTTAAAGCTGATGAGTTAGTTATTCAAGATATTGATGCAGCTAAAAATTTAATTCATACAGATAATTTCCATCACTCATATCCTCATTGTTGGCGTCACAAGAGCCCATTAATTTTTACATCCACACCCCAGTGGTTTATATCCATGGATCAGTCAGGACTGTTAGGTGGAGCTAAGGCCGCAGTTGATCAAGTTGACTGGCATCCTGAATGGGGAAAACAAAGAATTTTATCCATGCTTGAAGACCGTCCTGATTGGTGCATCTCAAGACAAAGGAGATGGGGTGTCCCGATTCCATTAATTGTTCATAAGGAGACAGGAGAAATTCATCCAAAACAGAACACATTGTTTGCAGAAATCGCAGACTACATTGAAGCTAATGGAGTTGAGGGTTGGGACAAACTTGATTTAGATTCCCTCATTGATGATCCTAAGAGTTACGTCAAAACATATGACATATTGGATGTATGGTTTGATTCAGGTATCACGCATTTTGGTGTGCTAGATAAGCACTATGGTGCAGACCTAGTTGCAGACCTCTACTTGGAGGGCTCGGACCAGCATCGAGGCTGGTTCCAATCCTCCTTACTTACAGGCATTGCCATTAATGGAATACCTCCTTATAAATCAGTTTTAACCCATGGGTTTGTGGTCGATGAGCAGGGCAGAAAACAATCTAAGTCTTTAGGTAATGTAATCTCACCCCAAAAAATTTGGGATTCCCTTGGAGCAGATATTCTCAGACTCTGGATTGCGAATACAGATTTTAGAAGCGAAATGGTTGCCTCTGATGAAATCTTTAAAAGAGTTTCTGATCAGTATAGAAGAATTAGAAATACTTTGAGATTCTTGCTGGCCAACGTTAATGACTTTGAAGTTGAGAACCAGATCCCAAATAATAATTTGTTAGAACTTGATAAATGGATTCTAAATCAAGTCACTGGATTGCAAGAATCGGTGAAAGATTCTTATAAAAAATTTGAATATCACCTAGTGTCACAAAAGATTCATAATTTTTGTGTCAATGAACTTGGAGGGATTTACTTAGATATTATAAAAGATAGACAGTACACCAATGGTCAAGATTCCATAGCTAGAAGATCTGCTCAAACTGCAATACATCAAGTTATGAATGTCCTTGTGAGGCTGATCAGCCCAATTTTGTCATTTACTGCCGAAGAGATTTGGCAAACGCATCCATATTTTAACTCCATATCGAAATCTGTATTTCTTGCTGATGAGTACTCAATTGATTTGCCTGAAGCTTCCTTTAGTGGGCCTGAATGGCAGAGGATCTTTGAAATTAAAGATCTGGTAAATCAAGCTATTGAAGAGGAGAGGAACAAAGGCAATATCAAAGGTTCGCTGGATACCATCTTAGAGTTAGAGTTGGAGGGAAGTGACTTTGATTTGTTAGGTCGCTTTGGTGATGAGCTTCATTTCTTATTTATTACCTCAGAATGTAACCTTAAAAAAGGCAAAAAGTTTAAGGCCAAAGTTTCTACTTCTGCTCATGAAAAATGTGTAAGGTGTTGGCATCGATGTTCTTCTGTTGGAAAGAACGAAAAGCATCCTGAAATTTGTTCAAGATGTGAGCTCAATATAGAAGGCGGTGGCGAGGTAAGACAATTTGTCTAACATCAAGTTTTTTCTAGCAGCGGCTTCACTTTTTTTGGTAGATCTTTTTAGTAAAGGCTATGTTGAGGACTTCTTTCAGCAAGGCGATGTAGTAAATATTTTGCCTTTTCTTAGCATTACGTTGGCTTTTAATTCAGGAATAGCTTTCAGTCTTTTGGATTTTAATAATTTTTTTACCGACTATGTTTTACTTTTTATAGGACTGATCATTACTGTCTTTTTAGTAAGGCTTTTTAAGCAAGAAGATAACATAACTTCAAAAGTAGGCTTGATACTTATTATTTCAGGAGCTTTGGGTAATATAATTGATCGAGCGATGGATGGAGTTGTTACTGATTTTTTACTCTTTTTTGTTGGTAATACACCATTTTTTATCTTTAATTTAGCAGATGCATATATTTCATGTGGAGCAGTTTTATATTTTGGAATGGAGCTATCAAACTACATTAGCAAAAAGGCCCAAAATGAATAGGAAAATACTACTCGCCAATCCCAGAGGTTTTTGCGCAGGCGTCGATAGAGCTATAGACATCGTTGAGAAAGCCATAGAAAAATTTGGCTCCCCGATTTATGTACGACATGAAGTGGTGCACAACAAAATTGTTGTTGAGGACCTCAAATCAAAGGGGGTTATTTTTATAGATGAACTTGATGAAGTACCTGATGGCGAGAGGGTTATTTTTAGTGCCCATGGTGTTGCCAAATCAGTAGAGGATGAGGCTGATGAGCGCAATCTTAATTACTTTGATGCAACATGCCCTCTAGTGACTAAAGTTCACAATGAAGTAATCAGACATAATCGTGCCAACAGAGACGTAGTTTTAATTGGTCATGCGGGACATCCTGAAGTTGAAGGTACGATTGGGCGTCATGATCCTAGTTCATCTAAAAATATTTATTTAGTTGAAGATGTGAATGATGTTGAAAGACTTGAAGTATCTGATGAAAAGAACATTGCTTATGTTACTCAAACTACTCTAAGTTTGGATGATACTAAGGAGATAGTCGATGCTCTTAATGCCAAGTTTCCATCACTTCATCAGCCTAGAAGTAGTGATATTTGCTACGCAACTCAAAATAGGCAGGACGCAGTTAAACAACTATCTTTGGAAGTTGAAATTGTGATTGTGGTCGGCTCGATAAATAGCTCTAATTCAAATCGACTTAAAGAGTTGGCGGAAAAATGTGGTGTTCAAGCAGTATTAATTGATAGTGTGGCTGATATTAATTTATCTGATTTAGGGAATAAGAGGTCAATTGGAGTTACAGCTGGTGCCTCTGCACCTGAGAGTACCGTAAGAGAGCTGGTGAATGAGCTTGAAAAATACTTCAAAACAAAAGCTTCCGAGTTAGGTAGAAATTCAGAAAGCATATACTTTAAGTTACCACCTGAATTAAGATAGTTCATATTTATGAACATTTCTGATCATATTATTGATGATGCACGTTATATAGCTTCACCAAATTATGATTCCAGACCTGAAAAAACATCCATAAGTCTAATAATTATTCACGCAATTAGTATGCCTGCTGGTAAATATGTTACTGAAAATATTGTTAAACTTTTTACTAATGAGCTCAATCCTGACGATCATCCAGATTTTAAGGCAGTCTCAGATTTAAAAGTATCATCTCACCTTTTAATTACAAGATCTGGAGATGTCCTTCAATTTGTGCCTTTTCACAAAAGAGCTTGGCATGCTGGTATTTCAGTTTTTGAAGAGCAAGAAAATTGTAATGATTTCTCAATTGGGATTGAGTTAGAGGGTTGTGATGATGATATTTTTGAAGAAAAACAATACGAAGCATTGAATTCAATCTTAAATTTATTAAAAAAAGAATACTCGGTCCCTAATAAAAATATTGTTGGTCACCAGCATGTTGCACCTGAAAGAAAAACAGATCCTGGACCAAATTTTGATTGGAGTAAAATAAACGCAGGCCATTTAGATCGATGAAGAATATATTTGTTTTATCTGCGCTAGGATTCTCCTGCGGTCTTCCCTACATGTTGGTCTTTTCAACTCTATCTGCTTGGTTGCGAGATGCTGGAGCTGCTTTAACTGTGATCGGCTTTATTAGCTGGGCAGCTCTTACATATTCATTGAAATTTTTATGGTCCCCATTTGTGGATCGAATAAAAATGCCTCTTAACCAAGCTGTTGGTCAAAGACGATCCTGGATTCTAATGATGCAACTGCTGATCTTGATTTTAATTATGATGATGAGTCAATTTGATCCTATTTCAAGTCTCAATTTCATAGTAATAACTGCCGTTTTAATAGCATTTTTTGGATCATTGCAGGACATAGCAGTAGATGCTTACAGGATTGAGTTGGTCAGTCTGGGTGAGCAAGGTAATCTTGCAGCCAGTTACCAGTTCGGTTACCGATTATCAATATTGGTTGCAACCTCGCTTGCACTGATATTTGCAGATTTTGTTTCTTGGCAAACAGTCTACTTGATGCTGTCATTCTTTATGCTAATCGGCGTCTTGGGAGTACTTATTGGGAACACACCTGAAACTTTAAAAGTTGATTACGGCTATATTGAGAACCTACTTTTATCTTTTAAAGATTTTTTTAAAAGGGTTGGCTTAATTTCTGCCTCAGTCCTTCTATTTATCATTGCTACCTATAGACTCACCGACATCATTATGGGCCCCATGGCAATGCCTTTTTACATTGATATGGGTTACAGCAAGACCGAAATCGGAGCTATTGTGAAAACAGTTGCCCTAGGGGCATCCATTTTAGGATTTTTTGTGGGCGGACAATTTATTAAGCGCTTTAGTTTAAAGGCTTGTTTGTTATTTGGTGGAGTGCTGGTGCTGATAACAAATTTATTATTTAGTCTTAGCGCACTTTCAGAATCTAATTTAACTCAGCTATCCATTATTGTGGGTATGGATAGCCTAGCAGCAGGCTTTGTAGGCACTGTCAACATAGCCTTTCTAACCAGCCTGGTTTCTAAAAAATTTACAGCGACACAGTATGCTTTGTTAACCTCATTTATGATGCTACCAGGAAAGTTATTTAGTGGTTTTTCAGGTTACTTAGCAGATTCATTAATAGTGTTGACCTCTTTGCAGGTAGGCTGGGCTCTATTTTTTATAATCACATCTGCATTAACGCTACCAGCATTAATTACCATCACGATTAGACAAGATATATTTAAGCAAATAAATTGAAAGCTCAATTTTATATTTTATTTCTTATTTCAACATTTTTTGCCTTTGCAAACCTTGGAGACTCACTAGAGTCTGCTGCTTTAAATGATAAGTTACTGCATATATTAGGTTTTATTTTTTTATCAATCTCAGCTTATTTGAGTCAAAACTTCACCAGTCAAAGGCACATATTTTTTTTCCTGGTTTGTTATGCACTGATTATTGAAATTATTCAATTTTTCTTACCCTATAGAAATTATTCAAATTTAGACCTAATTGCCGATTTCATTGGTATAATCTCCGGCTTAATTTTGGTTAAAATCATGAATTTTTTAGTGAAAAACTATTGAATTCAATTATTTAATCCATAGATAACAGTTAATTGCCAAAATGGCATTAATTCATTTATTAGTGGGAGACTAAATATGAAACTTAGACCTTTACACGACAAAGTGTTAGTTAAGAGAACTGAAGAAGAAGAAACAACAGCTGGTGGTATTGTATTGCCGGGTTCAGCTGCTGAAAAACCTTCTCAGGGAGAAGTTATTGCTGTCGGTCCAGGCAAAAGACAGGACAATGGAGAATTAATTACTCCCGATGTAAAAGCCGGAGATCTAGTAATCTTTGGTCAATACGGTGGTAATGAAGTAAAAATCGACGGAGAAGAGTACCTCATTCTTAGTGAAGGGGATATCTTCGGAGTCATTAGTTAAGTTTTATATTTAAGGAGAAAAAAATATGTCAGCAAAAGATGTTAAATTCGGTGATTCCGCCAGAAGCAGAATGCTTCAAGGTGTAAACACCCTATCAGATGCAGTAAAAGTAACCCTTGGACCTAAGGGAAGAAACGTAGTTTTAGATAAGTCATTTGGAGCACCAACTGTAACTAAAGACGGAGTCTCAGTTGCAAAGGAAATTGAGCTTGAAGATAAATTTGAGAATATGGGCGCACAAATGGTGAAACAAGTTGCCTCGCAGACTTCTGATGAAGCAGGTGATGGAACCACAACAGCAACTGTATTGGCTCAGGCAATCGTTAACGAAGGCCATAAGGCTGTAGCCGCAGGCATGAATCCCATGGATTTAAAAAGAGGAATTGATAAGGCAGTCGCAGCAGCAGTAGATTTTGTTCAAAAATTAAGCGTTCCTTGTGCGGATGATAATGCGATTGCTCAGGTTGGAACCATTTCAGCCAACGGCGATGATAACGTAGGTGGCATCATTGCTGAAGCTATGGAAAAAGTGGGCAAAGAAGGTGTGATCACTGTTGAAGAAGGTCAAGGCATCAATAATGAGCTTGACGTTGTAGAAGGTATGCAATTTGATCGAGGATATCTTTCTCCATATTTTGTAACCAATCAAGACAACATGACTTCTGAGCTTGAAAATCCACTTATTCTTCTCCATGACAAGAAAATTGCGAATATCAGAGAAATGCTTCCATTACTTGAAGCAGTTGCCAAAGCAGGAAGGCCTTTGCTGATTATTGCTGAAGATATTGAAGGTGAAGCGCTTGCAACTCTTGTGGTTAACAACCTAAGAGGGACTGTAAAAGCTGCTGCATGTAAAGCACCTGGTTTTGGTGATCGAAGAAAAGCAATGCTTGAAGATATCGCTATTTTAACGGGTGGAACTGTTATTTCTGAAGAGGTCGGCTTGTCCCTTGAGGGTGCAACCATTGAAGACCTTGGAAGTGCTAAAAAAGTTAGCTTAAATAAAGACAATACAACCATCGTCGATGGTGCCGGTGATCAAGCTAATATCGAAGGCAGAGTGAACCAAATCAGAGCACAAATCGAAGATACAACTTCTGATTATGATAGAGAAAAACTTCAAGAAAGAGTTGCCAAACTTGCCGGCGGTGTTGCTGTCATCAAAGTGGGCGCAGGTTCTGAAGTTGAAATGAAAGAGAAAAAAGCTCGTGTAGAGGATGCTTTGCATTCAACCAGAGCTGCTGTAGAAGAGGGCGTGGTTCCTGGAGGAGGTGTTGCCCTTGTGAGAGCACTTAATTCTCTTGAAAAAATCAAAGGCGATAACGATGATCAAAATGTTGGCGTGAATATTGCTCGAAAAGCATTTGAAGCTCCATTAAGACAAATTGTTACCAACGCCGGTGAAGAAGCGTCTGTCATCATTTCTAAGGTTAGAGAAGGTAAAGATGCTTTTGGTTTCAATGCTGCAAATGGCGATTATGGCGACATGATCGAAATGGGTATTTTAGATCCAGCCAAAGTAACTAGAACTGCACTTCAAGCTGCAGGATCTATTGCAGGCATGATGATCACTACTGAAGCTATGGTCACTGAGCTCCCTAAAGATGAGCCAGCTGCTCCTGCAATGCCGGATATGGGCGGCATGGGCGGTATGCCAGGCATGATGTAAAAAACATCTTAACTTATAAAAAAAACGGGGATTTTCCCCGTTTTTTTTTTGGAAGTTATATAATCTTGTTATTACTAGGGAGGTAATATGGAAGCATATCTAGGTACTGTTTTAATTAGGACACTACATATTCTCTTTGGAATATTGTGGATAGGTCTACTTTATTATTTTAATTTTGTTCAGACTGAATACTTTAAAGAGTCTGAAGCTGATGCTAAATCTGATGTTGTAAAAAAACTTGTTCCAAATGCTCTTTGGTACTTTAGGTGGGCTGCAGCTTTTACTTTTTTTACCGGGGTGTATTTGCTTTACTGGAAAGGTATTGCAACCAATGTTGGTATTACTTTAGGTGCAATCATGGCTACCATTATGGCGGCTAATGTTTGGTTCGTAATTTGGCCCAATCAAAAGAAAGTTATTGCTGGTGCGCCCGATGCAGCAGAGGCTGGAGCTAAAGCAGGATTAGCATCCAGAACTAACACTTTATTTTCTATTCCTATGCTTTACTTAATGGTTTATTCCGCACATGCAGGCTCATTGCCAAATCAATTACTAATTGGCAATCAGTTGACTGGACTTTGGGTAGGATTAGCAATTATTGCTGTGATTGAACTCAATGCTTTATTTGGAAAAATGAATCCTATGATTACATCGGTTAAGGCTGTAGTGCACTCGGGATTAGCTCTCGGAGTAGTATTTGCTTTGATTGTTAACTATTTGTAATAGTTTTTTTCTTTAAAAATTAAGGGAGCTTAGGCTCCCTTTTTTAATTTCACTTTATCGATAGAATTTTCAACTATATTCAAAATTTCAAGCTGATAACCATTAATTTCCATGCATAGGTTGGTGCTAGGTATGTATTCTAAATAATCCACAATCATTCCATTAATTGTTTTCGATCCATCCTCAGGCAGTCCCCACTCAAGCTGTTTATTTAAATCTCTAATTTTGTAATTACCCTCAACAATGATTGAACCATCAGATCTAACATTTAGGGCATCAGGTTTTTGCAGGTTTTGTTGATTAAATTTACCAACTATTTCTGAAAATAGATCTTCAATGGAAATCAAGCCCTCAATTTCTCCATACTCATCAACGACTAAGCCTAAGTTTTTATCCAAATTTTGAAATTCCCTCAGTTGATGAGTAAGTTTCGTGCTTTGAGAAACAAAATAAGTTTCAGATAAAAAGGGATCAACCGATTGGTTCTTCTCAATACACTCAATAAACTCGTGAGAATCTTTTAAATGTAGGACCCCAATCATATTGTCAAAGGATTCTCTGAAAACTGGGAGTCTAGAGTAAAACGATGACTTGATGATGGATTCAGCTTCATCAGGATTATTAAGATCAATACCTACCATTTCAGAAGCTGGAATCATTATGTCTTCAACAGTGAGATCTTCTAAATCCAAGATCGAGGAGAGCATGGTTCTAGATTGATCGGGTATTAAGTCTCCATGCTCACTTAATAATGTTCTTAACTCTCCAGAATTAAGGTTATCGTTTTCAGCAGAATCTGCTGGATCAACATTTAAAAGCTTTAATAACCTTGAACTTATGAAGTTAGTCAGAGCAATAATCGGCTTGAATAAAAAAATTAAGCCCTTTAAGACCCACGATGACTTTTCAGCAAATTTTTCTGGATACACTGTGGCAATGGTTTTGGGGGTAATTTCTGAAAAAATTAAAATAATAATAGTAAGGATTACTGAACCAACCAATACATTACCATCAAAATATTTAAGAAAGATTATGGTCACCACCGATGATGCAAGAATGTTAGCAAAGTTATTACCTACCAGAATTGCGGACAACAAAATATCAGGTCGTGCTAGTAACCTTAGAGCTCTTCTTGCTCCTCTACTTTTTTTAGAATTATGACGTAACTTGACCTTATTGGAGGCCATCATTCCAGTTTCTGATCCTGATGAAAAACCTGAAAAAATAAGAAGCGCTACTAACAATAGAAGCAAATATATTAGGGATTCCACTGCTTATGTATACCTGTCGATAATAAGAATATTTAGAAAATACGTAATTATTATTAATAAAAATGTTATCAAAAGAAATCTGAGTGCATATTTTGCATTCAGTTTAGAGTATTTCATTGCTATGTAAACACTAATGTAGATAGCTAGAGCAAGACAGGATAACAAAATCTTGATTCGTGACTCAATATCTGGATCGCTGTAGATTAAAAATCCTGTTCCCAGTGCAAAAACTAAAACAATTAATCCAACCCCGAGAACTTTTAGTAGAAACTTAAATTGGCTTTCAATTGGAGTGCGAAGGCTTGATTCAGACAAACCCTTTTTTAGATTGATAGAGTGCCTCTCCAATAATAATGCCTCGAAAATTGTAATAATTAAGACAGAAACACTTAAAATCGTTGCCAATACGTGAAGATCATAAAGAAAATCCGTGTGTGCAAAGATTAATGCATATAAAGCACTGAAGGCAGCAGCAATCAAACCTAGTGAAATAGCATTACTAAAGAATCTTTTAAGCAAGACATAGCTTGGGAGGCTTAAAAGGGTGAAAATTAGGAAAGGAGTAGCCATTAAATAAATTGTTAATCTTTTATATATTAACACTATCAAATTTATCAAGCTTACCCTAAAATACACACCTTTTTAGGATTAACAAAATTTATGGTAGTAATTAGACTTGCAAAGAGTGGGGCAAAGAAAAACCCATATTTCTTTATCACAGTAGCTGACTCAAGAATGCCCAGAGACGGTAGATTTATAGAAAGACTTGGTTTTTACAACCCAACTGCAAGAGGTTCAGAGGAAAGACTACGATTTAATAGTGAGCGCTTTGATCATTGGGTGGGCCAGGGAGCGCAAGTTTCAGATCGTGTAAAGGTCTTACATCAAGAGGCTGAAATGTCTCCTGAAGATCTGGCTGCTAAATTCGAAAAAAGAGACTCTAAACGTCAAGCAAAAAAAGAAGCTAAAGCCGCAAAACTTGCTGAAGAAATGGCTGCTTCTGAAGAAGCTGCACCTGCAGAAGAGGCTCCAGCTGAGGAAGAAGCCCCAGCCGAAGAAGCTGCACCTGCAGAAGAGGCTCCAGCCGAAGAAGCTCCAGCTGAGGAAGCTGCACCTGCAGAAGAGGCTCCAGAAGAAGAAGCTCCAGCTGAGGAAGCTGCACCTGCAGAAGAAGCTCCAGCTGAGGAAGCTGCACCTGCAGAAGAAGCCCCAGCCGAAGAAGCTGCAGCTGCAGAAGAGGCTCCA
>MDSV01041225.1_pt1 | contig 24924 bp, 18 predicted proteins | sample 810851 | NCBI WGS metagenome assembly MDSV01 (sample SAMN05326640, study PRJNA326480) | marine metagenome | isolation source: seawater | place: Atlantic Ocean: North East | collected 2012
AGATATATTTTGCCACCTCAATTTGATTTTATCAATAACCCCGGCTCTGCAGCACCTCCATTTGTTATGTACATTTTTGAATTTGAGTATAATCTTGATCGCGATGACCTGTCATATATCTGGCAAAACCTTGCACCCAGAGATTATAAAAAGGTCAGAATACAACGCCAATCCGTTGCACACGAGCTTATGGATGCCGAACTTTTGAATGAAAAGATTCTTGAAGAAAATCAAAACTTGCGTTGGATGATTTTTAAAGTCAAACAAAAAGGTCAAGAAGATTATTGGAACTATGTTGATGAACAACCAAAAACATCCACTGTAACACCGGGAAATCGTGATGATACACAATTACCCCATCAATTGGACGATACTGAATTACAAGAACCAAGATATAAGCTTAGGCACAATTGGCCTTATGACTATGTATCTTTTGTAGAGATGGTTAAAGTAAATGCAGAAATTAAATACGCCCACACATCACTGAGCGAAATGGGAATTGACACAAGTGTGGCCGGCGGAGTTTCTGGTGTGCCATCTTCACCGCTGTCTGCAACAGGCGCCGGCGCAGCCGTTGCTGGTGGAATGGATCTATTTGAATTTAAGAGCCACAGTGATGCTGACGCGGGCACACCGGCGGTTTATAGTGCAGAACCCCCATCTTGGACAGACCCAGCACTACACAAGATCAGCGATAGCAGCGGTACAGAGGTACAGCCTCCAGATCCACCGGCCATGGATACAAGCGAAGATCCACGCCCAGATCAAAATGCTGATGGCGCCGAACTAGCGGGTGCGGAACTACAGCCTGCGCCCGGTACCCAAACAGGGGAGACTAAAGATACCAAACCCAACGACTCGGATGACGACGATGATGGCGGCGGCTCAGGCGGTGGCTCAGGCGGCGGCGGTGGTCCCGTCGGCGGCGGCGGTTCAGGCGGGTACCGTCCGGTCGGCGGAATCCCGGGCTGGCCAAGATAACAAGGAGCATGTGAAGATTAATGGCTAAATTTTTAAATAAAAAAGAACAAGTTATCGATTTCAAACTTACGTCGTATGGGAAACATGCATTGTCTGAGGGTTCCCTTAAACCAACATACTATGCGTTTTTTGATGATAATATAATTTATGATGTGGCTTATTTGGGAATATCAGAATCACAGAATAGAACCCAAGAAAGAATTAAAAATGAAACTCAATATCTTGAAGGACAAGTTTTGTTTGAAGAGGTCGAAGATCTACCTGCAACAACCACAGTAGAATACGAAGATGATTATGGGCATGACGTTATAACTGGTGAGTATAGTGATAGGCAAATTCAATGGAAAAACCTTGACACACCAACAGTCAATATACCTAGAAAAGATATTTTTAGATTTGAACAGATGATAGGAGATGCTTTTCTTGAGGGTGACACTCAAAATGCCCCGGCTTGGAAAATAGTAGCATTAGAAGGTGAAATAAAATCAAATCAACAAAAGAACACACCACTGCCAACATCATCAGTAGAAATTCCTCAAATAAATATTGAATTAAATTACGACTTAAAGATTAACAATCCCGGTACTCTTGAATTAACAAATCCCGACTATTTTAATACACAGCCGCAAGTTTTAAGTTCATATTTTTATAATAATGGTGAATATGTTACACTTGAGCCCGATCATCTGTTAATATATACTGAAGAAATAAACACAATTTTATTAAATAAAAATTTTGACGTTGAAGTTTTTGAGGTAACTGGATCAGTAGAAGGCTTAGAGGACGTGTTGTTGCGTAAGGATTTTATAAAAGATTATAAGCCTTTAAATGGACAAAACATTACTGATGAATATATCAAAAATATGAGCCAAACCTATACAGAACCGACAAATAATAATGTAGAGTATTATTTTGATATTTATAGAGATGAAAGAGTCAACAAACAATTAGCCTGTAAAGGCATGGAATTATATAACAAGGATAGCTATTATATAGATATTGATTTTGAATGCGAAGATCTAGAAACTGAATCTGCTTATTATGATATCTATGGACCAGTCACGGAGCCTGAAATATGTCAATAGAAAAAATTATCAACGGCAACCAAGTCGCAAAATTTGGTAGAAATCTGCCTACGTCATATATCGACAGAGTAAAAGTATATGAGAACAGTATTGAAGTTGAAACTTCTTGCTATTTTGTTAAACCACAAAACATAAGCTCTGGAACATTTAGTACATACCTCAGCAAAATCTATACAGACACAAATTTGGTTCATGTATTAATGCCAGAAGGTACCGTAAGCTATTCAGCCGAAGCCTCGGGCCCCGCCGGGGTGGTTCCCTCTACGCCTGAATATATAAAAAACATCGTAGAAAATAATGAGTTTCATTTTGACACAACTGTAAAAAACGATCCAAGCAAAATTTATGATTTGATAAAATTTTGTTACAATGCTTCTTCGTGGGTCCCGTATCCCACGGAGGGTTATAATTATTGTAATATCGGCATCTCCGGCACGCACGCGTTAGCCCCGTATGCTGATTCCGACACATCAAGATTTGCGTTTTTAAAACATTCTAAATTAGTAGACGCGTCAATCGATGTAGACTCCGACGAAGACGGCCACCAAAATTTTGATACTTTATACGATTCTACTGGAACAGAGGTTCGCCGTTATAGATATTTGTTAACTTTTGATACGACCGCCGTGGTCAGCGGTTTTACCGAAGACGCCGTGTATAATTCCATTTCAGAACTGTTAAGTAGCCCGGGCTTTAAATTATCTATAGCATCGTTTGTAACCACTTTACCTGTTGATGTAGATACTGAAATTGAAGAATATTTTAAAGATGAAAACTATTATTTAAAACAAATATATCTTAGGCGCATTTCGGATGTCACCTATGAACAAATATCCCATAACGGCGTAGTGAAATCTCCACAGCGTCAAGTATACATAAATGCCCAAACTGCAGAGCCATATATCGAAGGTGATGTTCTACAATCTATTGATGCTCTTTATTACGGTGAAGATGGTATAACACGCACACAGATAGTAGAAACTTTTAAACAATTAATTAGCGATTTCAAACTTAATCTTCGAAAAGTGCCACAATCAAGCCTTGGGCCAACTTCACTTGAAGGTATGGGGCGTATTATAGGTGGGTATCAAATTAATGATATTTCAATCGATGAAGAATTATTTGAGGTTTTTGATAACATAAATTATATTTTGTCTGTTCACGGGACCAAAATCGATCTTGTACCAAAATTAAGACACTACGAAAGAACTTTCCCTAACACTAGCACAACAACACAAGTAGGGGAATTTTACGAAAGATATCAACAGGCTATTTACAACACCAACAATGCAGTTAAACGCGGTACTCAAGTTGTTAAAAGCATAAACATTAATCCAATAGTTAAAGACTTAAGAACACTAACAAACCTCACATTACCGGATAGATTTACAGATTTTACAACTAGGATTCCTGATGAGAACTCCCAATATTTGAAATTAGATAGAGCATTTTACTGCTGTTATACTGATCCAAATAATGTTACTTTTAAAAAACGAAACACTAAGACCACTGTCGAACAAATTCAGGATTATTTTCCGCACATTCCTGTGTCGACTCTTGCCGGCGCCGAATCCCTCAGTGAAGACACCATAATAAATATAAAAAATGCTTTTGAAGCGATTGTCAAACAGTTTTTCAAATATAAACGCACCGGCGAAACGTCCGAGTACTATGGCATGCCGGCATCGACACTATCTGCCTACATGAGACATTTAAAGAATCGCACCGAACAAATCCTTGGTTCAGATCCCACCTTTCCAAAAGAAAATTTTAAGGCATTATTAGAATCTCACGCCGCGATTGCAAATGATGATGACGGTATTTATTATCAACCAACACACGACCTGTGGAATCCCGTTATGGGTACCACCTTCGGAGCAGAGTCAGATTACAGATATATTTTTTCCAATACATGGTTAAGCGAACGCGATTTTGGGGATTTAGATTATCTAATTGGCTCTGATGAATATGGAAACGGCACGAGCTTTTTCACAAGTCATTACGAACAGGTGAGAAAAGCGATTCACACCCAACTCACCGCGCTAAGCTCTGCCGCAGATATTGAGGCCCTTTTTCTCACCATGAGAGACAGAATTCCCGACGGAGACATAGTCGGGATTTTCTCTACTTTATTGGCCACTGCTACATGCTGGTCTATATATGAATGGTACTTGCAAGATTCCGAATTGCAAGTAGTAACAACTAACAATTATTTGTTTGGATATTGGTTTTTTGATTTTGAAAAGGCCTTAAAAGATAAATCAGTATTGTCTTATGTTTATGATGTTGGAAAGATAGAAGCCCTATATGGAAAACAGGTCACAAACGATAAATTTATACTTACAGATACAACTGTAGAAAGATATTTTCATACTCCATCTGCAGAAGATGAAGAAGCTCTTGTAGATACAATGTCATCCACCACTAAAAGGAAAGCAGATATATTGCCTGATTTAATTAAAATTGGAAGCATTGTCACAACTTACGACGATAGTAACAAACCTGCATCAGTTAGAGTTAACAGAGATTATACGTATCTTGATGATGTAGTAGTATATTCCACCTTAACTGAACCTCATCTTAGTACACCCATGCAGATGCAACACAAAGTAGCTCAAAAAGATCTAACTCAATATGAAGCCGGCGTACCCATAGGTACAATTGGGTTTGATGCAGTACAAAATAGTTCCTACGAGAAAACATACTGTGTGATAAGAAACGTTCATTGGCCTGATTATTTTGGGGAAATCGTAGGAATGGCTATTGATGGCGAAACAGTTGTTGGAAACAATATGTATGACTACAGGCTAATGTGTTTTGAACACCAAGAAGTTGCTGGAGAATTCACATCAGATACAGCTAGAAGCGTTGGAGACTTCCCTTATTCGGGGCTCCATTACAAAGTTCGCATTAAAGATCACACCGCCGATATTGTCTATGCATTAGTCGATACTTTTGTTAAATATTATCAAGAAAACTGGTCTGAGTATTATGAGGCAGCATCAGAACAATGTAATTATAATAGTTATGATAATAAATATTCAGACTATTTCGTGCAAAGCATGAAAGAAATATATGATAGCAACCCAGTTACGTCACCATGGTATATTATGTCAGCTATGTATCATCTTCACTTAGACTTACTTTATGATGCATATGGAGGCTTACAAGAATCAATTCTGCAAGCGTCAATAGAGACAAGTGAAAAAATAAACCCTGAAGCTGGTTCCTACACTGAGTTACAAGCATTTCATACAACTGTGGGAACCTTAATTGATACTTTCTATAAAACCGGCGGCACTCAAAATATTTACGACCGAATTAAAAACAACATGCCCGGCACACCATCTATTTTTGAAAATCTTTATAACCTTACTGCCTATAAACCAACTTTAGAATTTAGTAACCAAGAAGGTGGTGATGATTTATTCTGTGGTATACCAAAACCAATCAACCTAGTGAATACTCTACAAGTAAATAAAGACTTATCCGCCGGCGCCGGCATCACAGATTTAATCCAACGTGAAATCCATGATGTGGTCACACGTCCAAGTCACTTAAGAGATGCTGTTAGTGAGTTTTCTCGCCTAGGCGCCGACGCCGACAATGATATGCACGGTGTTAAATATGAGGATGCGTATGACACTGGATTCTTGATTAGTGCAGGCACGGGATTGCAAACCCAAGCGGCCATGATCGAAGATGATCATGGATACCAAAAACAAATTGCGAAGGCTGTTTGTGCATATTGGCTACAGCTCGTTAATACATATCTTGAATCCTTTGCTGATTTATCCATTGCAACGTCCAATGATATCAAGAGCATTAAGGGCCTTGAGCCCATAATAATTGAAAATCTAGCAAGTATTAATACCGATTCCACGTGGAGCTTCACGGACTCCGAAGCACTCGACAACCCCGGACTAGTCAAAGTCGGAAATTTTCTCATTGCTGTTGTCGATGGTATGAGTGAGATAGTTAGTGATCATCTGCAGGCACACGACAATTTCAACTTAGGGGCATTAAGATCATACAGAGTCGATATAGCCCGGGCCACTCTTGCATATGTGAATCTTCTTGCAGAACTTGCCAAGACAACCGGCCCATATATGTGGACCGGTGAAAACCCTTCCGGCTGGAAGTTGTCAGATCTTTTGGTATCCCCATACTACACCTCGTACGGCAGCGACAGTCACACTGTGGGTTATGTTATTGACGACAGATTCAGTAGCCTTATCGTGGCTCAGGTAGATAGCGGGTACATGTGGTATATTCATACCGAAATGGGTGAAGGCACTATAGTTCGTGATGACGGCACCGAGCCCATTACAGGCACAACCGCGGCTGGTACGAATCCTTTTGGCTCACCCGGCGGCCCCGGTGGCGATGCCGGCCCTAGCGCTGGAGACCTTGATTTTGGCGGCCTCGGTGGTGGTCCAGATCCTACAGGCGGTCCCGGCGGCGGTCCCGGCGGCGATGGCGGTTCTTTCGCTGGCTCCACCGCCGGTGGCGGCGCTGGTGGCGGTGGTGGTGGCGCGGAGACTTTTGGTGAGTCGTAATAGATGCGTGAACCATTTTACAACAAAACACTATATATTTTAAAGGAACACTAATATGGCAAAAATGTCAATATCGATGGAAGTTTTTAAAGACTCAGCAACTCTTGCTGCTGTTACAGAGCCGCTCGGCGCCCTTAACATATCTGATACATGTGTTAACAGAATTACAAACCCTTCGCATAGTTTCGTTTTAGCTATTGCGGAGAGAATGCGCGCAACCGAAACCGTAGAGCCGACAGCCACTGGCAATCAAAATGAGTTGTGTTATAGAATATTGACTGCCGCCGGGTGTTCTCTTATCAGAACAGGTCCACAAAAAGACCCAAAGTATTCACTAATGACAGATCAGATTGACACAGAGACTGTAGATAATCCAAATAAAATTGAAACTACCCAGTTTGTAGAAATTGAAAAGGTAACAATCCCCCTTGCTTCGGTTTTTAATAATGAACTTGACTCATTTTTCAAACTAGACTCCAATATTCCAGACAACTATATGGAAGTCCTTGACTCAGCACACAGAAAACTTCAAGAATCTGCCCCAAAAGAAGATGTGGTAAATTGGGTGATAAAGGTTCTCAACATGAATCTCAATGCTGCCAGTCAAAAAACAATAAGAGGATTATTAGGTATTTGATATGAGTGCACACGCTTATTATTACTATGCTAGCGGCCCCAAAGATGACACTGGGACAGCGTATCCGAATTATAGCCCACAACTCGGCTACATGAATTTTACAGGCTTTAGATTCGCCGGCGTATCGGCAGAATCATTAGAGTCGGGCCTTGAGGGCGAGTTGGGTTCAGCCCGCACTCCAGTACCGGGCCAAATGATGATAGTAAGGTTAACCTATACTCAAAATGATGTTTCGTATTTCTCTAATGAGTACAGCTCTATTGATGGTAGTTCGATTAGTGTTTATATGCCTATGACCAATGCTGGTGTAGGCGAATCAGACTCCGAACCATGGATTAATTTCGTTGAAACAACTGATGTCTATGATTTAGGCTATGTTTCTCTAAATGGTAGTGAAGAAGATGGTATTTTTATAAAATATGGTGGCATGCCAAATTATTATACTGTTAAAAATGTTATTGATAATTACCTTGTAGGCCCGTCGGGTATAGTAACACAAATGTACACTTCTATTCTTACCCGTGAGAATATTCCAAATGTTATAAAAACCAACTTGAAACAAGAAATTGACTTGGGCTCTATGTCCGACGAAGCAAGTACACGCGCCTCTAACTTTACTATTTCAACTGCAGGCACCACAACCAGCTACTAATATTTATGTCAACAACACCACCAGAAAATATTGCTATTTTTAAAATTGATAACAACGCTTTTGAAGATTCCGAAGATACACTTAAAAGAGTAACAGGAGGTACGTTTTCTGTGTCTAACACTGTAACCGACTATATTGGTACCGATGTAGTGCGAGACCGACCCCTCGAAACAGTTCATGTTGGTTCTCCATACGGTGTGAATTGCTACGAGTTGCCCGACAACAACGAAAAAATAAAATTCTTTCAAATCAATTCTAGTCTTTTGCAGGAAACTAATACAGGACCAATCAAAAGATACAAAGTTCCAGTTAGAATGATTGGTGACGATGACCAACTGGATAGCAATCCAGATTGGGAGGCTGCTTTATTGGGTGGCACTTACGGAAACACCTCATATAACAGAATATATACCGAGAGTACCTTTGATGTATATGGACATTCCTATGACACCTATTATCCCAAACTGAAAAAAAATAGTCTTAGAGAAATTGACGAAACCATTGACCTCAACTCGTACGATATAAATTATGAATATAACAGCTATTTACCACAGTATCAAAACGCAGCACAAGAAATAAACGAACGCTTACTGCCAAGCGCTTATTTTAATCATTTATATTATATTTCTAATGATTCAATAACTACAGAATTTAATGCTGGCACGCGACCGGAATTGGAATCATTTGTCACATTGGGTGCAGAAGCCGGCTCAACACGTGAAACCTTAGCAGTAAACCTACACATACCAAAAGACGATCAGCTTACAGAAACACCCCCACCATACACACTTCAAATGGGAGTTTGTTCAGACGATCGAGATCCATCAGGTAAATACAAAGATCGTTCATTTTACTTAAGACAATATTTGACAGGCGCCTTTCTCGAAAATAGTCTTCCTAACACAATAGAAAGCTATATTAATAACAAGTCAAAAACTTTATACTACACTCAGGGTTCTTTAGATGGTATTATAGGTGAACTACAACAAGAAGATGGTACTTCTGATGCAATAATAAGAAGATATCCAATGTACACAAGAATTAAATTCCCAATACATTCGCCCAATAAAACAGCAGATAGTTATACCAAAATTATTAATGATAACAATTTACAAGAAGAGGTACTGTCTTATATTAAAAATTCTTTTCTTGGCGGCGACTCATTAGGTGCTCAACCTTCACCAATTCAGTTCATTCGGCATGTGTCACAAATGGAGGCGAACAATACCTCAACAAGTTTAAACTTAACTAAGACAACATCTAATACAACAAATTATTCAATTGATTATATGCAAATGCTCCTTGACATAGCCAACAATCCAGAAGCTTCAGAAACCGAAAACGAACTTTTTATTTCATCTATATTATTAGAAACTGCTGGAATGCTTAATTCCCGAGCAGCATTCAGATATACAAAATCAATTCCAAGCCAAGCAGCGCTTGAAAAATCCATCAAAAAAGTTAATGATTCGTTCACTGCCAGTGACACATACACTGAAATAATCGGCTCCGCTAACTTTGTCACCTTGCAACAAAACATTGCAGATTCAGCCCTCACAAGAGAACCTGAAGTTATTGCTTATAGAATTAAAAAAACTGGTGGCCCACCGGTTGGTGAAGCTCGCCGAAGTGATGTTATTCAAAATACACTACTGTTTAATGATCCAGACGACAGTCTCTCCAAAGATGGTGTTGATTTTATTTTTTATGACACTCAAACAAAGTATGGTGAAGAATACACGTATGATATTTATGCTTATATGTTGGTTGAGGGCATAAAATATCGCTACTCTGACTTAAGAATAGGAAAACATACAGGCCAATCAAATTATCTTGATGTCGAAGGCTCGTATGTAGCGGATACCGAGTACCCACATTGCGTTGAATTTTACGATGGAACAACTGGTGAATTAGCTGAACAGCTTTTAAATACAGAAACAAATTTAATTGGTAAATTTGTTCCATATGAACTTGGCGACAATGCCAACGCAGATATTATATATGGAGCTTGGAAAACCACTTCAATTAATGACGGCGGGTTTGAGAACCCCGGTGCATTTTTAGATTTCATGGTACCAGAGGGTATGGAAGATGGCGAAACCATTCAAGACAAACTGCTTTTTACAAAATTTGCTAATCAGTACCAAGTATACCTCGGCATACCGTTAGGTGTACTTGGGCCCTCTACATACTCAAGAAACACTCAAATCAAAGCGCAGCATAAATATATGGCAGATTTTAATTTTGAAATTGAACCAACTGTTAAGATAATTGAAGTGCCATTAGCATCTAAAGGAATTAAAATCTTAGACAGCCCTCCGATGGCTTGCGATGTTACGCCATATCAAAGAAAAGACGATACTAATATCATAGGTTTTTTTATTAACAAGGAATCTTATGCCTACAACCCTGACAAAATGTTTCAAACAGAAAATACTAACTACGGGCTTTACCCTAGCCCTGTAACATCCGCCGATGCTGTTGCCAAGCAAGAATATTTATTAGCAAACAATATGTCTGAAAATCAAATTATTCACAATGAGTCGATCTCGCCAGTTACAAGTGTAAATATTTATAGAATTGACTTTAGGCCTACCTCGCTGTCTGATTTTGATGGCAATTTAGCTTTTACGAAAAATTTGAATTATAAGGAAGATTACAATTACAATTATAGCAATTGTTTTTATGAGGAAGCCATCGCAACAAATAAAAAATACTATTACTTATTTAAATTTATTAACGCTAATGGTATAAGTGGGTATGTTTCTCCTATACAGGTCGCAGAATTAATTGACGATGGCGGCTACAAATATGCAATTTTTGATATTATGTTTGAAAGTGAACTTAAAAAAGCTAATAAAAGACAAATTAATACGGACTTTAAAAAACTATTTCAAGTATTACCAGCCCCACGCCACACAACATTTGACACAACAAACATAGATGCTAATAAAAGTGCTTTTCAATCTCTTAGTGAGAATGAATTATCAATTGGAACAGCAGATGATCTTATATGGGGCAAAAAGTTTAAATTTAGGATAACTTCAAAGAAAACAGGCAAAAAAATTGATATTAATGTTAAATATAATACTCCGAGGAAAATATAATGGCTTTTCAAAATAGTGCTGGAGGAATTATACTGGACGCTATCCTAACGGATATCGGCAGGAAGTATATGACTCAAGGTAAACTTAAAATTGTAAAATTTGCACTTGGAGATGATGAAGTAGATTATTCCTTTATGTCTGGTACACCCTCCACTGATAGTTATTCAATACCAGACGCAAAATTACCGCCAATTTTAGAGGCCACGAGCAATGAGTCAGCCACTATAAATTACGGACTTTTAAGTTTCCCCAGACCCGATGTGCTTTTTGTCCCTATTTTAAAAATTAACTCAAAGATAAACTCATCAGTAACCCCTTTGGGAGAATTTAATTCTAACGGCGATCGAAATACTGACCCCGACATTATATATCTGTCAGTTAATAAAGAAACAACACGTAAACTTAAATCAGACGCGTCAGCGACTGGAAATGGTGAAGATCACATAATTGAACAAGGCACAGTTGATAAAAAAATGATCGTGGTAGAGTCAGGTATTGAAATCCCAAGTGAGGATTACACATCAGATTTGCAGCCTACTAAGAAGAACAAATTTGCATATTTGTTTAATATGTCTTTATATGATTCATATTGTATGGTTTATGCAGACGACAGGTTGATAAACCATGTGTACTCGTCACCACAGTCTTCTAAATTTTATAACAATACTGCCGGCACACTTACACACAAGCTTGGGCCACTACAGAAAAACCCCAAACTTTCATTACAAACATTTGACTCAAATTACCAAACTTACAAAATCCAAATGATCGACAACAAAGTTGACAGTAAAATTGTAGATGGCATTCCAAATGATGGTAATGAACACTGCGCTATAAATGGGCCCCGTGCTTCTATAGTTGGACTTAATCTTGAACTTAAACCTGAGATACTAAATTACACATCAGGTGACCCAAACCATAGGTATACTTTGTTTGGTACTTTGAACAATGATTTGTTTGGAACAGGGAATTTATACGATTTTATAGACACAACTATTTATTTAGAAGGACTATCTTCTAGCGCCAGAAAACAGATACATATTAGAATTGCTAGGTATGTGAGCGCCTAATACGATTTATAGTGGCAACAAATAAAAAACAAACTATTTATGAATAAGAGAGGAAAATAAATGGCTATTTTAGATAACTCTGGAGACATCATACTTGATGCCGTCCTGACAGACGCCGGCCGCCGAAAAATGGCAAATGGGACATTCAACATTGTTAAATTTGCTTTAGGCGATGATGAAATTGACTATAGGCTTTACAATAAAACACACCCATCTGGGTCCGCATACTATGATTTAGAAATCTTACAGGCGCCAGTTTTTGAAGCGGTAACATCACAAAATGCTGCCATTAATTATGGTTTGCTTTCTATTACTAATCCGAACTTGTTATATATGCCAATTATAAAAGTAAATCAAGCATTTTCAAATGCTGTTAGAAGTAATAGTGGCATATTTTATTTGGCTGCCAATAGTGAAACAAAAACAAAATTGAATGTTGCCGGCGCCCTCGGTGCTGAAGGCCAAAAAGTACTAAGCGCAAATCAAACCTCTGACACACAATTGTTATACTTAGAGAGCGGCCTAGATACTACAGATCTCGCAGCAACCGCGCAAAACAGAGCTACATATTTGGGCAACAATGATTTGCTTGATTATACACTAAGTGTGCAAGTAGACGGTAGATTTTTAACGCAATTAATCGGACCACAAGCCGGCCAATCCTTTGCAGCTGCAGCAACTTCTGATACTCAGAGTATACCAACGATAGTTAATGTGATTGCTGGCAATAGAGCCGCCTCTGGGCTGTTGAATTATGTTGAGTATACAGTTCAAGGTTTAAACAATTTAATGTATGCACCAACTAGTACAACAAGAACAGACTTATCAACAATTACCGGCCCAAGAGGGATTGCAACAATGCTTAATTTTGGTACTACATTGAATAGTGACTCAACCGGCACAAGGCCAGTGGAATATTCCCGGTACGGAAAAATTTCACAAAACCTGTTTGGGAATGGTGATGAATATGATTACATCGATACAAATGTAAATATAATTGGAAATAGCTCGACCATCATTGCTCAAATTCCCATAAGATTAATCAGATATGTCAGCTAATTTTGGAGATAATAAATAAATGCCTGTAAAAAATTTCGAGAACCTTGATGTCAACTCAGACATCACTTCCACAAGAACACTACTTCATGAGGTTATACCTCTTACGGGAACTATCGTAAGTGGCACCTATGGTGTGTTCCCTAACGATACAAATATTAAAAACTATTCGCATGGTATGTTTGAATCGGTTTACGACTACCCCTATTTAAGCTCGTCGGCAAATCATATTTTTGACTTGACTGTTGGTTACGATGAGACTAGTGCGCTTTCTTCGTCTGCATCAACTCAGAACTCTAAGAAAATTAATATGTATAACCAGTACGCACAAGTGCTTTTGGGATATACTGGTTCTACAACTGATGGTGTTCGTAAATTTGAAAACGATCTTACACTTGACGGTACCGGCTCGATGCTTAACTGCTTTTTTATGAGCTTCTCACGATTGCTGACAAAAGATCAAATTAAGAAAGGCAGCTTCAGTATCACGCTCGGTACTGGTTCATATGATAATCCATTTGCTGGTACAAGAACATTTTTTGATATTAGTGCATCAACAACCAGCAACACTGTAAATGCAATTGGTGGTGACTACGGTATTTTAATTAGGTCAGCTTCAAATGGTGGCCACAATCAAGCACACGGAGTGGTCTTTTATCAAGCAGGAATTGCAATTCTCAGCGCATCAGTTTTTGACTCTGGTTCCGTTGGTGAACAATCTGATCCGGGCTTAGGTGGTGGTGATTTGTCAGTTCCTGCGTTTCAGACTGGCTCAGCTTATGGATTAGTCGGGCCCCAAGAAGGCCGCTCTGTTTCTGGCGCTTTAGCTAATTCATCAATTAGTGGTACTTGTGATGCATTCCGGCATAGAATCCAGAACTTATCGTTTAACAACACCACAGAGATTAATTCTAAGATTTATTTCTGCCGCGTACCACACAACAAGTTTAACTATAGCTCTAATCCAACATATTTAAGTGGCTCTAAATTGGTTGTTAAAGAAGTAGCAACTGATACTCCTGTGTCCTACATCACAACTATTGGATTATACAGTGCAGCCAACGAATTATTGGCAACTGCGAAACTTTCAGAACCTCTTAAGAAGTCACCTACCCAAGAACTTATTCTCCGTGTTAGATTAGATTACTAGATAATACTAATTAATATTGGAGATGGTCCATGTCTTTTAGAAAATTTGAAAGAAACGATTTTTTTACAAATACTGTAAGAGCGTTTCCAAAAGTTAATTTTTATGTTTACAATGGGCAAGTTTATTATAATAATGTACCCAATCAAACTGGCATAAGAAACAAAGCCGGCGACATTGTGATACCACAGGTACCGGATACAGCCGATACCGGCCATGGCCAGTTTAATACCGGTAAAACTGTAACCAACACCAACGACTTTAAGAACGTTAGAAATGTGGGCTCTGGATTTCTTAGTCTGTATGAATACAATATTGATAGACCGTATGTGGTAACCGATAGAATTGTTGGCAGCTTTGATGGCCTAATTGCAACTTCTAGTACTTCGGGTAATCCAGTTAATGTAGCGACTTATTCTTCAAGAAAACGATTTTATGACAATGAAACAAAGCCGGTAGACTTTGTTCAAGATTTAGGGATAATATATCCGTTTATCACTAAAGATGGTGCACGTGCAGCATGGAAAACAGTAACCGCTACAGCATATGATACCTCTTTTAAATACGGCGATGTACTAACTTCGAACTATCCGTTATCAGCTAGTATATCAAGAGAGTATATTACAACACCCACAGCTAGTGATGGAACATACAACGCACACTATTTGGCACTACGCAATAGATTAAACTTTTATGCATACCGAAGTCCACATTATGCTGTTACCCGTTTAGGACAGTGGAATAAAGATTTACAAGCGCTAAATTTAATTTCTATACCATCTATATTTTACGGTACTAAAATTAACCCGGGCTCAGTTTCATTAAAATTCTATATATCCGGAACGTTAGCAGGTGAATTAAAAGATCCTAGACAAAATGGAGAATTAATACAAACCGGACCCATAGGCTCTACTGGCTCTGGATCGGTTGCCGGTGTTGTACTATATGACGAGGGTTTTATTTTATTAACTGGCAGTTGGGATATAAATTCTCAGGAGTACGGCCTTATAGGTGACGGATCTTCCACGGCAAAACCACAATGGATTTATTTTGGCGCCGGAATGAACGACTTTACAGGCTCAGGAAACACTACAGCTAACTTTAACTCAGCATCTTTTGACGTAACTTTCAAGGGGCACACCGAAACTCAGGTTATGAGTATGTTTGCACATGCTAATAGTGGCGAAGCAAATTATTCAAATAACCCAACTTTTCTGCAGCATGGTCAAACAAGAAATGAGACCACATCTTCTCACATATATGAACAAAAAAGCGATGTACTGATAAAGAATATTGTAAGCTCAAGTTATTCAGATTTTAGTGCACCATTTAAAAGACTGGTTTATATTTCAAGAGTTGGTGTGTATGATCAATATAAAAACTTAATTGGGCTTGCGACTCTCGCAAACCCAGTTTTAAAAGAAGATAAAGATAATATAACGTTTAAACTAAAGTTAGATATATAGTATAATAACGACATGATATTAGGAATAGACATTAGCACCAGTATAACTGGTTTTGCAGTTGTTGCAGAAGGTGAATTGGTATATTACGATTCAATTGACTTGCGAAAATATAAAAACATTTTTGACAAAACAATTGCAATGAAAGAAAAGTTACTTGATATATTTGAAATGTATCAGTGTGACAACGAACATAAATTTAGGGTGGGCGCCTCTGAGTATCCAATTGAGCACATTTACATTGAACAATCTCTTCACATGTTTATGGGTGGTAAATCATCTGCAAAAACTCTATCAACATTGACACGCTTTAATGGCATTGTTTCTTGGCTTGCGTTTGAGTTATTTGAGATCCGCCCAGAGTTTATTGGTGCATCTTCTGCGCGCAAGCAAGCCGGTATTAAAGTACCGCGCGGCCAAAAAGCCAAACAAGTTGTCTTAGAACATTTGCTACAGAATGAGCCGGCCTTTAACATTGAATATACAAAACATGGTAATCCCAAGCCCGAGTCATATGACAGAGCAGATGCGATTATAATAGCAAAAGCAGGATGGAAGTTAGAAAATGTGGAAATGGATTAAACACAGAATAGGTCACAAGTTAGAGCACATGAGCATGGAGTCTTTAAAAAAGACCATGAAGGAACATGGGTTAGCCTTAGTTGTGATCATTGTTGGATGGGAAATTATAGAAGATGTTCTGTTTCCGCTTTTGTTTGCAGGTCTTGGTAAATTTGTACACCCAGTTTTTTATGCCGGCATACCAGTCGCTTGGATTGGTTGCTTACACTGGCTGATGGTACCTCTTATGTGGGGGTGGTGGATCAAAATTTCTAAAAAAAACCTTGACAAAGAATAAAAAAAGGTTATATTTATAGAGCAAGCAGTAAACTATGTCTGCAAAATAGAACTTTGGCTATTCTGCTCTTTGCGAAATTTATGAAATCTTACCAGAACAGAAGTTCAAAATTCAACGACTAACAGGCCCCCCGAAAGGGGGGCGACTTTTTGTTTGACAAACAATAAACAACATGATATACTAATAAAGTTATAAATAAGGAGATAACATGACAGTTACTAACGGTCAACAAGTTAGTGTCCACTATAGAGGCACATTTGAGGATGGCACAGAGTTTGATAATTCAAGAGTCCGTGGACAAACTCTTGATTTTACTCTTGGTGCTGGTAGTATGATCGAAGGATTCAACAACGAAATTAATGGTATGACCGTTGGTGAAACTAAGACATTTACGCTTGAGCCTGAAGAGGCTTATGGTCCACGAAACGAAGAGGCTATCCAAGTCGTTCCCAGAAACGCCTTTGATCCAACCTTTGAATTCATTGTAGATGAGATTATTAGAGGACAAACGCCAGACGGCCCATTCGTCGCCAAGATTCTGACTGTTGCGGATGATACTATCACCCTCGACTTTAATCACCCGCTCGCAGGTCGCGCCTTGACTTTTGAAGTCGAATTGGTATCAATTAATCAAGAAGAAATTCAAATGGCAAATTGGACACCAAAGATGAAGAAGGCTGAACTTCTTGAGATCGCTAAGTCTCAGGGGTTGAGCGTTAACACGCGCTCTACGAAAGCGCAAATTATCGAAGCACTTTCAGCATAATTAAGACCCCCCGCTCCGGCGGGGGTTTTTACTTGACAAACACTTCTTGTTGTTGTAATATGAGGGATAATGAACAAGAAAGAAGCAAAAAAAATACTACATGAGACTTTTGGCACGTATTACGACAAAGGCAACGAACTTCTTTTTTCGTGCCCGTCATGCAATCATCGCAAGCGTAAATTCTCTATTAATCTCAACAAGAATGTTTATAAATGTTGGATTTGTGATTATCGGGGTCGTAATATTAGGCGCGTTGTTAGACGTTTTGGTACGTTTACACAACTACAGGCATGGGACGCGATTACAAACCGTTCCGATCTTGAGAAGTTTGCTGACTTATTTAGTGAAACAGAGTATAGACAAGACGATCAGAAAATCGAACTACCCGAACAATTCATAAGTCTTTGTTCAAACAAAATTCCAGCGACTGGTAGATACGCTATGCGATATTTGGAAAAACGCGGTGTCACCCAGCAAGATATTCTTAAATGGAAAATAGGATATTGTTTTGGTGGAGAGTATCGAAATAGGATCATTATACCATCCTTTGATCAGGAAGGTGATATAAGCTATTTCATCGCGCGCTCATACTCAGGCGATTCCTATAAATACAAAAACCCACCAGCATCAAGAGATATAACTTTTAATGAGCTATATATTGACTGGAATAAAGATTTAACATTGGTCGAAGGAGTTTTTGATGCACTGGTCGCCGGAAATGCTGTTCCTATATTGGGTTCAACCTTACGCAGAGGGTCCAACTTATTACGAGAGATTGTACGAAACGACACCCCCATCTACGTCGCACTCGACCCCGACGCCGCAAAAAAAGAAAGACGGATTATTAAAACGCTTTTGCAATATGATGTTGAACTTTATAAAATTGACGTAAGCGGCTATGAAGACGTTGGTTGCATGCCGAAAGAGATATTTCAAGAACGCAAAAACAATGCAACCTTTATTGATAATGACAACTATTTATTGATAGACATGTTGTCAGCGGTTTAAATTATGAATATTACAGAACAAAGATTATTAGAGATTATTTTTGAAGAAATAGCACTTATGGAAGGTTTTCTTAAGCCACATAGGGGCGAAACTGTTCCCCTTGATGATAAAGTCATCAAAGCCATCTTATCTCTTACAACTAAAAAAAGCTTAAATGAAGAGATGTTGTCCGAGGACATGAAGCAACGTATCCGTGATTTAGTTGTAAAAGCCGGCGATAATGCAGAAGCTGTAGTTAGAGTCGCCAAGCGTCTTGCAATACCTGCAGCACTGGTAGCATCTATTTGGGGTGGCGCCATGACGGGCGCCCATTTGGCAGGCGGTGGAGATAGCGCTTCCAATCAAGACAATGTTGAATTACAAGTGCAAGACAACGAGTTAGGTTTTGTCGATGTTTTTGGCTCCGGCCTTGATGACGAAAAGTTTCACGGTATGGATCGATTTGAAAAAAGTAAAGCACTTTGGGATCAATATGATTTAAGTGAGCCTGCGCTCGATGAGGCGCCTGTATCAAGTTCTGTTTGGATCTATAAGTACAAAATGGTGCCTGCTAGCCAGATTGATGCTGATACCGTACTACCATTAGCAGGTGCGAAAGCAGTAGACTACTACAACGCTCTAAAAGATAGGGTTGATGCAGACCCAATGACAGAACTTCCACTTCTTAAGAAAATGGTGTATGGTAATGTGGGCAAATGGTCTGGAGGTACTGGCGACCCGGCCGAGAACTTTAAGACAGCAGAAGATGGTTCACAGATTCTACCTCCAGATTGGACCGTTGCATATACACTATACGCCGACCTAATGGAAGAAAAAACAATAGAACTGATGGATTACCACATTGATAATCCTGACAGTAGAGGCGAATTGTATCAAGCCCTTGGGGTACAAGATGAAGCCGGCTTCAATAAATTTGTTCAAGATACAATGTATAGTATCGGGCGCCCCTTAGAAGTACGATAAAAAAGTACTTGACAGCAGTGTTTACAAATGCTATATTAGTATTATGGAGGCACAGATGAAATTCATCAAAACAATTATTTTCGGATTCACACTCGGGTTTATTTCTTACTTTTCGTTGTCGGGAGACAACGGGGTAAACCTTAATGACGACTTGCTTAACGATAAGCAGCTTGACATTCTAATGAGTATTGAAATTCCAAAAGACTAATAGGAGAAAATGTGAGCATTAGAGTTGCACATGTATCGGATATCCATATCCGAAAATTACGTTATCATAAAGAATACAAGGTAGTGTTCGAAGAGTTATACGAAAAATTACGAGAAGAAAAACCAGATATCATTGTTAACACCGGAGACACATTCCACACTAAGTTGGACATGTCACCAGAGGCTATCAAGATGATGAGTGAACTGTTTGTTGGATTAGCAGACATCGCCCCTTATCACATGATCTTGGGTAACCACGATATGAACCTTAAGAACAGTGGTCGACTGGATGCTATCTCGCCAATCGTAGACTACTTGAATCACCCCAATATTCACTTTCATAAATATGCATCGGTTATTGAAGTTGCAGATGGTATTGATTTGCACGTTTTATCTATTGTAGATCCAGAGAATTGGAAAGAACAATTACCAGATGACCGTGTGAATATCGCACTGTATCATGGGTCAGTCGTTGGCTCAGTCACAGATAGTGGCTGGATGATGACACATGGTGACATTTCTCTTGATGAGCTTGAGAAGTATGACTATGCTATGCTTGGGGATATTCACAAGACTGATCAAAAAGTAGATAAAGCCGGCCGCGCCCGATACCCGGGATCTCTGGTTCAACAAAATCATGGCGAGAGCAACGATAAAGGCTATTTAATATGGGACATCCAAGACAAGAATACATGGAGTACCAGACATGTTGGCCTTACAAATCCGAAACCTTTTATCACGATTGAACTCACTCAGAAAGGACGAATGCCACGAAATATTTCTATTCCGACTGGTGCTCGTTTGCGGCTCGTTAGCAATAACAACCTTCCGCTTGATGTAATGAAACGTGCGGTGGATATCGCCAAACATCGTTTCAAACCAGAAACAATATCCTTTCTTAATAGAGCATCAGGCGAGCGAGGCTCGGTGGATGCTCTTACAGATGGTTTACGTACTGAAAACTTGCGAGATGTGGATGTACAGGAAGAACTCATTGATGAGTACCTTGTAGGGTTTGAAGTGGAAAACAAAACACTTGAAAAGGTTTATGAACTCAATAGACACTACAACAAACTTATAGAGGATAATGAAGATGTATCAAGAAATATTAATTGGAAGCTCATTAGTTTTGACTTCGATAATCTGTTTAATTATGGCGAAAGCAATAGTGTCAATTTTGAAGAATTAGATGGCATTATTGGAGTGTTCGGTAAAAACTTTTCTGGCAAAAGCAGCATCGTTGATGGTGTTCTATGGACATTGTTTAATTCAACTTCGAAGAATGAACGCAAAAATCTTAATGTAATCAACCAAAACAAAGAAGATTGCAGAGGCAAAGTAAGCATCCAAATTGATGATAAGATTTACACAGTAGAAAGAAGAGCCAAGAAATACACAAAGAGATTGAAAGGTGAAGAAACACTTGAAGCCAAAACAGAATTGAACTTTGAGGTTTTTGATCCAGTCGTGGGCCAGACGGAATCATTAAACGGCCTCACACGTACTCTGACGGACGCAAATATTAGACGCAAACTTGGAACACTTGAAGATTTTTCTGTGTCCTCTCTGTCATCACAACACGGTGCACTTGCATTTATCGATGAAGGTTCAACCCGTCGCAAAGAGATTATCGCCAAATTTTTGGACTTAGAACAGTTTGACCGTAAATTTAAATTATCAAAGGAAGATTCCGTTGATCTTAAGGGCGCCCTTAAACGTCTTGAGAGCAGGAATTTTGATGAAGAGACTGAAGCAGCTTTAGTTAGTTTGTCGGATTATCGAGTATCTGCTGAACAAAACAAATCGGCCTGCTCGTTGTTAAAGGTTAGCTTGGCCACATTAATTGATAAGCAGAACACTATAAAAGGTCAGATAGAGAATATTCCCGCTGAATTTATTGATATTCATAAGTTGCTAAATGAGCAGCAAGAAAAAGCACAACAGGTTGTAGACTTGGCCGCCAAGATCAAAAACCAAACCGAAAGTATTACTAACAAGAGCCATGCAGTAAAACAATTCAAAGAAGAGTTATTAACTATTGATTATAGCAAATTACAGCAGGATCAAGAACAGGTTGATATACTTAATATACAGATCAGCAATGTCAAAAAAACATTGTCTAATATCAATAACAAAATAAGCATGCTTGAGGACCACGAATATGATCCGGACTGCAATTATTGTTGTGAGAACCCTTTTGTGAAGGATGCAAATATCGCTGCGTCAAACAAGAGACAAACACAAAGCGATCTTAACGATGCCATGGCATGCCTTAGTGCACTTAACAGTAGCGAAGTCACACAACAGATTGAACATTACAACGTCGTGACAGATAATATATCGACACATGAGCAAAATATAGCAAGCCTTAAACTATCACGAGAGAAAAACAACACTCTTAAAACAAAAACACAATTCGCCCTTAAGACAGTAACAGAAAAGATTAACGAGTATGAAGATAATAAGGATGTTATTGAAAACCTTGAAAAACTTATTGCAGAACAAAAATCTATCGCAAAAAATATTAATACGAAAGAAGTAGAAATAGAAGCATGTGAAGAGAATGTTCTTGAATCAATTAAGATGGTTGGAACATTTGAGCAAAAGGTAGAAAACTTGCGAGAACAAAAGCAAGAATACCAAGACTTACAGCGTGAGTTTGCAGCCTATGACTTGTATATGAGGTGCATGCACCCCAATGGTATTGCTTACGATGTCATTAAGAAAAAGATACCAGTGATCAATGAAGAGATCGCAAAGGTTCTTGCTAATATTGTGGATTTTGAAGTTTTCTTTGAAGCTACTGGAAATAAATTTGACATCTTCATTAAGCACCCCAAGTATGAAGAGCGCCCTATTGAAATGGCGTCGGGTGCAGAGAAATCATTGTCCGCCATGGCCATTCGGTTAGCACTCCTTGGAGTGTCATCATTGCCAACAGGCGACATTTTTATCCTTGACGAGCCGGGAACTGCACTAGACGAAGATAATATGTCGGGTTTTATTCGAATATTGGAACTAATTAAAGTGTATTTTAAGAACGTTTTGTTGATCTCACATCTTGATTCACTCAAAGATTGTGTTGATATGCAAATCGTAATTGAAAAGAAACAAGGCTACGCAAGGGTAAATCAATAATGAAATTAATATTAGAGAGTTGGAACAAGTTTGTAAACGAAGATATAGAGACAGAAGAGCAGGCAGCACAATGGTTGGCACAAAACATTGCTCCGCTTATTGCTGCAGCAGATGCTGGTAACTTTAATCAGCCTTTAGCGCAATTGGTTGCAAAATTAAACACACCAGAAGGCGCAAGCCCAGCAGTGCGCGCACTTCTTAAGCTTGGTGACGAAGATGCAAAGCCTACTGATGAAGCAATCAAAGTTGCTATGGGGCAAGCTATTCCCGCACCTCAATTGGTACCAACTCAGGGTGTTATCGATTTATTTAAGTCTGTAGGCTTTAATGGCTCCAATGCCAAAGGGCTGCAAGCTGTTCTTGGTGGCACTTCTGGTGCCCCACCTATCCTTGTTGCTGGTAACGGTGGCACTTATTATATTATTGATGGACACCACAGATGGTCGGGAGCAACTGTTTTTAATACTAACTGTAAAATTCCTGCTAATGTAATTGTAATGGATCCGGGCAAAGCCCTTTTGGTTAGCCAATTGGCAATTGCAGCATATTTAGGAGCAGGCAAAGCGGTACCATCTGCTTCAGCTAAAAAAGGCAGAAGCATTATCGGACCAGATGCTATGGCTTCCGAAGCGGTCTATAAGCTTTTAAAACAAAATGTTGGTAAAGTTGTGGATCCAAAATCAGGCGGCAAGTTTATGAATCCAGAGGTTGTAGAAGTTATGGCTGCTACAAAATATGGCCAAGGCCAACTTACTGGCAAAGAGCAAGGGAAAGAAGACTTAAAAGAGTTTGATCAAATGAAAGTTGCAATGGTTACTGAGGGTGGCCTAAAACAAATTGCTGCCAATTGCGGCGCCCTCGCACAAAAGTATTCTAGCGAAGGACCACCAAGAGAAATTATGCCACAGTTTGATCCAGATAAGGGCGGCCCTGATTTTAGTGCTGTTAAAGATGATTTTGCTGGCGGCAAATTAAACTTTGCACCTACATTTACTAGAGCAAAAAAGGCTGCAGAATAAGGAAACAATATTATGAAAATCAAAAAAACTCAACTTAAACAAATTATTAAAGAAGAACTTGAGAGTGCACTGCTATCAGAAAGCATGAAAAACTACATTAAATCGGGCGCAATTCACAGTTCTATACCCGCCGGAAGTTTAATGAGGACCCTATCAAAAAACCCAGAACTTAGTCAACAAGCACGAAATGCTGCAGACGTTCAAGGTCAACAACAAGCCTTTCAAGAAATAGGACAACTCTTGGCTCAAGATCCTGATATTGTAAGAGCGATAGGAAATGATCCAATTGAAAAGCACTTAGATGTGGCTGGGCTGCTTAGGTATGCAGAGCAAAATATGCCACATATTTGGTAAAGGGGACAGAATGAAAATCAAAAGATCAGATCTTAAAGATATTATTGCAGAAGAAATTGAAGCGACATTGGCCGAGGAATTTGGAGACGACGAAGGCTTTCGGATGCGAGACTTAGTCCCACCAAAGGTCCGTGGAAAATTTAAAGACACATTTACCAAGATACCTAACCCAGATCTAGAGAAGCACGGCGCCGAAAGAAGACCTGACGCTCAAGAAAAAGCTGCTTGGAAAGCCGCCGGCGGTGCGCTTAGTGTTTTTGACAAGCCAACGATAGCCCAGTTTCTTGAAGACGCAGGCCTTAATATATCTCTAGAAAAATATATGGATAATATAAAGCTGGCTGTTGAAAACGATCGCTTGGGGCGTAAAATCGTCTCTCTCGTCGATGCACTGGCGTTGGCTAACAAGACTGGTTCTCGTCGAGGCCACCTTAAGACCGCCAAGAAGAAATCCAGCAAGCCGCCACAGTTTACAAGAGAATCTGTAGCATCGAAGGAATAAACAATGAACGACAACGATAACAACGAATTTGATTTTCTGCCTCCCGCAGAACCACCACCCTCCTTCAATCAGGAGAAAGACCACTATCACGAACAGGTAGATGCTGAAGATTTCGGAATGGTAGAAGACTTTGGACTCCAGATGGAATACTCTGATGAAGACCTCCTGCCAGAAAACACAGCACCCTCTTCGATTAATGTGGGCTTTGTTGGCGTCGGCGGTGGAGGCAACAAAATGGCGAATGCGTTTATTGAATTAGGTTTCAATAAAACGCTACTCGTAAATTCAACAGGTAAAGACATTCCAAAGAATGTAGAAGAGGATCACGTTGTCCTCATCCCCGATTCAGAC
>MDSV01134313.1_pt1 | contig 24920 bp, 20 predicted proteins | sample 810851 | NCBI WGS metagenome assembly MDSV01 (sample SAMN05326640, study PRJNA326480) | marine metagenome | isolation source: seawater | place: Atlantic Ocean: North East | collected 2012
ATTTCAAAAAGTTAATATTTCCTCTCAAACATTATATTCAATAGTTCCAGAATTTTTTGGAACTATTATTCCTTCATCAATCAGAAGCTTAGGTAAGTTCAAATTTGATGGTTCAGTAATGGTAAATACAAATAAAGTTGATTCTAGATTTAATCTTTCAGTTCAAAAGGGGATTGTCAATGCTGCTTTGAATATTTCAGAATTATCTAATATCGATAACGCTATATATTCTGGATACATTAAAGGTCAAGATATTGATGTGTCAAAATTTATCAACTTTAAAGCAATTGGTAAATCAGATTTTGAATTTAACATAAGCGGAAGAGGGTTTACATCAGAGTATTTAAATTCGACTGTAACAGGTAAAATAGATAAAATTTCTTTTAATAATCAAATTTTAAATGATTTAGATGTATATGGGCAAGTTGAAGATCAGTTTTTTGATGGAAAACTAACTCTTAATGACCCTAACTTAAATTTAGACTTTACAGGTCTTATTGATTTTAGTAATGATTTAGTCGATTTTGACTTTAATTCATCTATCATATATGCTAATCTTTTCAATTTAGGTTTTAACGATTTAAGTGAAGTAAATGGTAATGTAACAGTAAAGTTAAGAGGTAATAATATGAAAGATCTAATTGGTGATCTTACCTTAAATAATATAAAATATAAAAATAACAACGGAATTTTTGAATTTCAGGACTTAAATGCACAACTTAGAAATAACGAGGGAAATAGAATTATTAATGTAAATTCTGAAGATATTGTTAGTGGAATTTTAATAGGAGAATATGATTTTTTAAATTTAAAATCATCCATATCAAATAATTTTGGTTCACATTATTCAAATTATGATTTATTAAAACCATATAAATCTCAAAATATCAGTTTTAATTTAAATTTCAAACCTAAATTTTTAAAGCTTCTCAATAATGCTTTATCAATAGATGAAAATACTTTTTTAAAAGGAAATTTTGAATCCAACGGTAATTATCAAATTAATTTAGAATCTTCACTTGTAGATTTTAAAGATATAATTGTAACGAATTTAAATTTATCCTTAAATAACAATTCAGGTTATATTAGTATAGATGAAATTAGTTCTAAACTTATAACAGGAAAAGATTTTAAAATATCCTCTAACTTTTTGAATGACTCATTAAAAGTAACTTCTAGTTATAATTCTTTAAAGAATGAATTGAACAAGATTAGTTTTTCTCATACAATTAATGATAAAAATAAGTCAGTTTTAACCTTTAATGACATGGAGCTTTTGATCAACAATCAAAAATGGTCAATTGATAAAAATATAATAAGTAAATTTCCTGTTTTATCATTTTCAAGAGACGAAAAAGATTACAGTTTAACAAACGCAAATTTATCCAGTGGTGATCAAAGCTTGTACATAAATATTTCAGAGGATTTAAAAAACTCTAGTTATTCCCTAGATTTTAAAAATGTTAGTTTGGAAAATTTCACTTCCAATAAAAATAAAATTTTCTTTCAAGCACTTGTAAATGGCAAAGTAGATTTAATTAAGAACAATGACAAATATAAAGGATCTTCATTATTAAAGATTGATGATTTTAAAGCAAATGGTAATTTACTGGGATCAGCAAATTTAAATATAAATGCAAGTGATGATTTAAAGAGTTTTACGATGTCCTTCGATATTACTAATAAAGCTAAAAAAACTTTAGAACTCAAAGGAAAATTTAGCATTGAAGAAGCATACTATCCTTTGGATATGGAATTGATTATGAATGATTTTAATATAATGCCATTTTCTAAACTTGGAGATAATGTGATAACAAATTTTAAAGGATATTTTGACTCAAAAATATTAATTTCAGGAAATTCAGATACTCCAATTTTTTCAGGTGAAATTCAAACCAAATCAGTAGAGTTTTTAATTCCATATTTAAATGTTAATTATCAACTAATTAATAACCCTAAATTTAGTTTAGTAAATCAAACTTTTGGTTTAAAGGATTTTAGTCTTTATAATTCTAAAACTAAATCAATTGGTAACTTGAATGGAAAGATTAATCATGATAAATTTAAAGATTGGTTTTTAGATTTAAAGATTGATACAGATAATTTACTAATTCTAGATACTAATTCTGAGAAAGATGCAGTTTATTATGGAATAGGTTTTTTGAATGGTAAAGCAGATATAATTGGTCCAGGAGATGATTTATTTATTGATATTAAAGGATCTACGAATAAAGGAACAAGATTGATAATTCCAATAAAAAAATCCAAAAATACTGGAGATTTATCATATTTAAATTTCGTTAATAATAATGAAGATAAAAACGAATCCCTATATAAAAGAAATGGTCTAAAAGTTAATTTAGATTTACAATTTAATAACGATGCTGATATTGAAGTAATCTTAGATCCTGATTCTGGGTCTAGGATTGTGTCGAAGGGAATAGGAAATTTAAACTTTAAAATTAATACAGTAGGTAATTTTAATATTTTTGGAGATTACTCAGTAGATTCAGGTTCTTATTTTTATAAAACACTGGGAATAGTTGACAGGGAATTTATTTTAAATAAAGGCTCTGTAATTATTTGGAGCGGAAATCCATACATGGCAGATTTAAATATTAAAGCTAATTATGAAATTCCAGGTGGAGCAAACCCTGCAATTCTAATTCAAAATACTAATTTCAACAGAAAAATTCCTACAAACATTGATGTTAATTTAACTGGTAATTTAATAGAAATGAATACACCTGTTTTCAATATTAATTTCCCTAACACAAGTGGACCTATTAAATCAGAAATTGAATATTATTTAGTAGATGAAGAAAAAAAACAAAAACAAGCTATTTCTCTTCTATACCAAAGTGCCTTTATAGATGAAATTTCACTTTCTTCGGTATCTTCTCAAGCAATTACAAATAATTTATTTCAAAAAGCTTCAGGTATAATTGATGATATTTTTACAAATTCTGATGATAAAATGAATATCGGAATAAATTATCTAAAAGGTGATAAAAATGCAGCATCCTCTTTACTTAATAGAGACCGTTTAGGCTTAACATTGAAAACAGAGATTAGTGATAAAATTTTAATTAATGGAAAGATTGGGGTACCTGTAGGTGGAGTCGAAGAAAATGTTATTATAGGAGATGTTCAAATAGAATTTCTTTTAAATGAAGAAGGTAATTTAAAAGCTAGATTTTTTAATAAGGAAAATGAATACCAATATTTTGCTAATGATATTGGCTATACCCAGGGGATGGGAATCTCATATGAATTAGATTTTGATTCATTTAAGGAATTATTTAAAAAAAATAAAAAAACTAATTCATCAAATTAATTGAAAATTAGTAAGTTAAAAATTACTTTAAAAATTAGTTTGTAATTTTGTAGATTAATTAATTAAATGAAAATAAAAAAAATAGCTGTGTTAACCTCAGGTGGTGATTCACCAGGAATGAATACTGCATTAAGAGCGGTAGTTAGAACATGCGCATTTCATAAACTAGAATGTGTAGGAGTTTATAGAGGTTTTCAGGGCTTAATTAACGATGAAGTCAAGTTTCTAAACACCAGAAGTGTTAGAGGAATAATTAATAGAGGAGGTACGATGCTTTATTCTGCTAGATCTAAAGAGTTTAGATCTAAGGAAGGTAGAGTTAAAGCATATGAAAATGTCAAAAAACATAATATTGATGCAATTGTTATTATTGGAGGAGATGGATCTTTTACAGGAGGAATGATTTTTCAAAAAGAATTTAATATCCCAGTTATTGGTATTCCGGGAACAATTGATAATGATCTTTTTGGAACAAGTCACACCTTAGGTTATGACACTGCATTAAATACAGTAATGGAAGCTATCGATAAAATTAGAGATACAGCAATTTCTCATGATAGACTGTTTTTTGTGGAAGTAATGGGGCGAGATGCTGGACACATTGCCCTGAATTCAGGTATCGCAATAGGTGCTCAAGAAATTTTAATTCCTGAAGAAAAAATAGGAATCGATGAGTTAATTATTTCCTTAAAGAAAAGTAAAAACTCTGGAAAAACATCTAGTATTGTGGTAGTAGCTGAAGGAGATAGAACAGGAGAAAATGTTTTTGAATTAGCTAAAAGTGTCGAAGAAAAATTCCCCGATTATGAAATTAAAGTTTCTGTACTAGGTCATATGCAAAGGGGAGGGTCTCCATCTTGTTTTGATCGAGTTTTAGCAACTAGAATGGGTGTGAAAGCAGTTGAATCTCTAATTTCTGGTGAGTTTTCTAAAATGATTGGAGTAAAGGAAGGCGAAATTACTTTAACTCCTCTTAATTTAGCAATTAAAGGAAAATCTAAAATTAATTCCGAACTTTTACGAGTTTCAGAAATAATGAACACCTAAATTTTACATTATTTTTTTGTGGATTTTTAAATAAATCCGCATAAATTTTTTATGTTTGATCCCTTAAAAAAAAATATGTCAACAATTAAAATTGGAATAAATGGTTTTGGAAGAATTGGAAGAATGGTCTTTCGAGCCTCCTTAAAAAGAAATGATGTTCAAGTCGTTGGAATTAACGACCTTCTGGATGTAGAACATTTAGCTTATTTATTAAAGTATGATTCTGTGCACGGTACATGTTCTGCTGATATTGAAGTCAAAAATGGAGATTTAATTGTTGATGGAAGTATTATAAGAATTACAGCAGAAAAAGATCCTAAAAGGATTGGGTGGAATTCGATTAATGTAGATACTGCCTTAGAGTGTACGGGAATATTTACATCTTTAGAGAAAGCACAATCTCATATTGATGGTGGTGCTAAAAAAGTAGTAATATCTGCACCATCACCTGATGCTCCTATGTTTGTTATGGGGGTCAATCACCAGGACGTAAGAAAAGATCAAACGATAGTTTCTAATGCTTCATGTACAACAAATTGTTTAGCTCCCCTTGTCAAAGTGCTAAATGATGATTTTGGAATTGCTGAAGCACTAATGACAACCGTACATGCTACTACTGCAACACAATTCACTGTAGATGGACCTTCAAAAAAAGATTTTAGAGGAGGAAGAAGTTCATTATTAAATATTATGCCAGCATCAACAGGTGCAGCTAAAGCAGTTACAAAGGTAATTCCTAGTTTAGAAGGTAAAATTACTGGAATGGCCTTCAGGGTTCCCACTGCTAATGTCTCAGTGGTAGATTTAACTGTTAAATTAGAATCTAAAACCAACTATGATGAGGTAATGAAAGCTTTAAAAAAGGCTTCAGAAAATGATTTAAAAGGAATACTTGGATATACTGAAGATTTAGTAGTTTCGCAAGATTTTATAGGTGATGCAAGAACTTCAATTGTTGATGCTAATGCAGGTATTCAATTAAATGACACTTTTTTTAAAATAATATCGTGGTATGATAATGAAGCTGGTTATTCCAACAAGCTTATAGATTTAGCATGTCATGTTAACTCATTATAAACTTAATACCTGTTAATGAAACTTATAGTCGATAGTGGATCTACAAAAACAGATTGGATAGCAATCGATAATGATGGTCAAAAGCTTTTTGAAACTCAAACTCTTGGCTTAAACCCTCAAGTTCTTACAGAGCATATATTAGAAGAAAGGGTGATTAATAATTATGAAATTTATCAATCCAGAAAAAAAGTATCAGAGCTCTTTTTTTATGGAGCAGGATGTGGAACTAAACCGCCTGAAGATTTAATTAAAAAAGTTTTAAAACCGATATTCGCTAATGCTAAAATTAATATCAAAGAAGATACATATGCTGCTATATATTCTTGTTGTAAATTAGGAGAAAAGGCAATTGTTTCAATATTAGGGACTGGTTCAAACTGTAGTTATTATGATGGTGTAAAAGTTCATCAAAAAGTTACTTCACTAGGTTATATTTTGATGGATGATGCTAGTGGAAATTACTTTGGAAGACAACTTTTGAGAGATTGCTATTTTAATAAGATGCCGGAGAATCTTCAAGTTAAGTTTAAAAATGAATTTGAGTTAGAGGCAGAACTAATAAAAGATCACCTATATAAAAAACCTAATCCTAACACATATTTAGCAAAATTTGCAAAATTTTTGGTTCAAAACAAAGATTTTAAATATTCAAAAAAACTTATAAAAAAAGGGTTTAACTTATTTATTAAAAATCAAATTCATCAGTTTGATAATTATGAGAGAATTCCATTACATTTTGTAGGATCAATAGGCTTCTATCTACAAGAAGATTTGAAAAAATCTCTAAAATCTAAAGGATTAAATTGTGGCAAAATTCTAAAAAAACCAATTGACGGTTTAGTAGCTTATCATCAGTCAATTGTTTAATCTAATTTTTTTGCTATTACTGATATTTCCACTCTTGCACCTAAAGGCAGAGCCGATACCTCAACTGTTTCTCTTGCTGGAGCTGTAGCTTCATTAAAAAAACTTCCATAAGATTTATTTACTCTACTAAAATTATTCATATCAGTGATAAAAATGGTAGTTTTTATTACGTTTTCAAATGTAAAATTCACCTGTTCTAATACTGCTTTAATATTTTTCATTACTTTTTCAGTTTCTCCCTCAATAGATCCTTTTAATAGTTGTTTTGTATTTGCATCTAGGGCTATTTGACCAGACATGTATAAAGTTCCATCTACTAGAATAGCTTGATTGTAAGGTCCAACAGGCGCTGGAGCATTGGTTGTATTAATAATTTTTTTCATTTTTTTTAAGAATCTAAATTAATATTAAATAAACTAATTTTTAAAAATAAATAAATTTTCATATTATAATCTTTTATCTGGTAACCTTCTTTTATCGTATTTTAAATCGCTTAATAAATCAGATTTAATTCCAATGAAAAAGTACCATGAAGCTCTGGTACTAAAAGGAACCCAATTAAAATTCATTTTCCAACTATCTAAATCTCTTTCAAATCTTAACTGAGTATAAGTAAATCCTGCATTTTTAAAATCATACCCTGAAGAACCTCCAATTTTCCATTTTTTTGATAAAGAAACATTTCCAGAAAACATTAAAGAATTATTTGAAATTTCTTTTTGCCCCCTATTGTTGTTATAAGTTAGGGAGTGTGCAAACCTTATATCCCAAGGCATTTTATTATTATAAAAGGATAAATCAGATTCTTCATCTTTTTCATCTTCTTCATCTTCTTCGTATTGTTTTTCAAAAGAGCTATCAGCAAAATCATTTGCTCTTCCAAATAAATCATCGTCTCTTCCTCCACTTCTTGTATTATTACTTTGTTTTGTTTTTTTGTTTTTAGAATTTTTACTAGTAAATGAGAAACCCATGTTCACATTGGCACTTGTCATTCTAAATCCTACTCTATGAAATTTATTTATTCTAATTCCTTGCTCGTTTATTGCATAAGGATCAAAAGTTGCTCCAACGTTGATGTTTAATTTATCGTCAAATAAACTTGTTCCAGTGGTCATTCTTACTGGACTCCAGTTCAAAGAGTCTGCCGCTATATTATAACTCGTATTAAAATTTAGATTATTTAATAATTTGATTTTTTTTGGTTCTAGTTTTAAACTATCACTGTCTTTGATTTTTGCTTCTAAAACATTGCTAACAGCAAAACCTATACTACTAGAAAAATTATTTCCTGGCACCCCATAAAAACCTCCTTCGAATCTAGAATAATCTCTTGTATTTCCATCAGCATCAATAATATACTGATCGTAATATTTTTCAAAGCTTGGATTTATTCCATAACTTATAGATGGACGAATTACATGTCTTACTGATTGAAATTTTTTACCCTCCTTAAAATTAAAAATACCATAAATAGTAGTTCCAATATTAGCACTGAAATTATATTTATTGAACCTGTCAAATCCTTTTATTGTATCTTTTTTTCCAGCAGTTTGATTTATTATATCGTAATCATTTCTTTTAATTGTTTGTCCTGTCCAAACTTCTTCAAAATTCCCACCTAAACTTACGCTGAGATGCTTTAAAACTTTAAAATTTGTACTTATTGGTATAGAATGTTTCATCCCATACTTAGCATCATCAAACATTTCTTTTTTTAAGAATAAGGAATCACTTGTTTGAATTCTATTTTCTCCTCTCAAAGAATATTGAAGGTTTATATTTTTAAAGAACCCTTTTTTTTGTCCATTTCTTTTAACAAAAGGATATACTCTTTCCATACTTGCATTTAAATTTGGAAGACTTAAGTTTACTGTCTTTGTTCTTGTATTTTGAGAGTGAGAAGCAGTCAAGGACATATTAACAGATGGATACCCTTTAAATGTTTTTGAATAAGACACGGAAGAATTCATTGTATTATTTAAAAAATTAGGAGTGTTGAGTTGATTAACAGATTCCCTAAAATAGTTGCTGCTTCCAAGGTTAACAGAAGCTGAAAACCTACTGTTAGGGTTAGATTTAGAATCTTGACTATGTGACCATCTAAAATTATATATATTGCTCTTTGAGTAACCTGGCAAACCTCTTTCTCCACTAATTAAGTTTTCAAATCTAACACTCAAAGAACCGTTATATCTGTATCTTTTTCTATAGTTAGATTCATTCCTAAAACCATAGCTTCCGTTAGTATAATAATCACCAAGTAATGCAATATCTAAGTAATCACTAAGTGCGAAATAATATCCTCCATTTTGAAAAAAATAACCTCTATCATTATTTTGCCCAATACTAGGAAAAATAAAACCTGATTCTCTATTTTGTGTTAGTGGAAAATAGGCAAAGGGTAAAAATATTGGAGTAGGTACATCTTCAATATATAAATTACTTAATCCAGCTATTATTTTGTTTTTTGGAATAAATTTTCCTTTTCTTATTCTTATGTAATATTCGGGGTCTTCCACATTTTTTGATGTGGTCACTTTAGCATCTTTAATAAAATAAACTGAATCATTTTCTTTTTTTGTAGCAAGAGCAGAAACATTCATTCCATCTTGCTCACTTCTAGAATTCCAAATTATAGCTTTTTTTGTATCAAAGTTGAAACGAATAGAATCCGGATTCACTTCGTCACCAACTTGTTTGAAAAAGGGAGGTTGAGTTAATTTACCGGTTGAATCCATTATTCTTCCTGCTGTAACTTCATTTTTATTGTAATCTAATACTATAATTCCTGATTTTAGTTCAGTTCCCAAGTAATATAATTCTGCTTGATCATATAAATATAATTTACCTTTTTCTTTATCAATTTTAATATAACCCTTAGCATTTCTAGTGATTTTCCCTAGTAAAAGAGATTTTTTTACAATCGTATCATTCTTTATAATGGTATCATTTTCCTTAATATCTTGTGAATAATTTATTTTTATTCCACAAAATAATAGGTAAATAACAATTAATTTAAAGAATTGAGATTTATATAATTTTTTTGTTTGCAAGAACAATGTTATTTAAAAGTAAAATTACATATATTTTTGAAAGATAATTTTTTATGAATAATAACCATTATCGTCTTTTAAAAAAACTTTCAACTTTATTTATAGTAATCTGTTGTAATATTTTGTTTTCTCAATCCAAAAGTGATGTTTTTACAGTTGTTTTAGACGCAGGTCATGGCGGAAAAGATCCTGGTAATAGAGGAAATGGATATTATGAAAAAAATATAGCTCTTTCAATAGCATTAAAAGTTGGAACAGAATTAGAAAAGTTAAATGACATAAAAGTTATTTATACTAGAAAAAAGGACGTTTTTGTTGACTTATTTAAAAGAGCTGAAATTGCTAATAAAGCTAAAGCAGATTTATTTATTTCTATACATTGTGATGCTCACAATTCGAATGCTTATGGAGCTGGTACATTTGTTTTAGGACTGCATGCTAATCAGAGAAATTTTGAAATTGCTAAAAAGGAAAATTCTGTGATCTTCAAAGAAGATAATTACGAACAAAAATATGGAGGTTTTAATCCTAATAATCCAGAATCTGTAATAAGTTTAGTTTTAATGCAAGAGGAGTATTTGGACCAAAGTATTAAAGCTGCAAATTTTATTCAAGAGTTTTTTACAAAAAATTTAAAAAGAAAAAATAGAACCGTTAAACAGGCAGGCTTTATTGTTCTTAAATACACTTACATGCCAAGTGTTTTAGTAGAAACAGGTTTTTTAACTAATAAAAATGAGGGTAAATATTTAAACTCTAAAAAAGGGCAAATAGAAATGTCCAGAACTATAGCGGATGCTATTATGAAATATAAAAACACTATTTCAGATACTTTCACAGAATTATCTTCAGATACCTATGAAGAAGATGATTCAAATAATACTAATTTAAAAATTCAGATTGCCTCAGGCTCTAATTTTTTAGCTCTTAAATCGTATAATTTTAAGGGATTAAATGAATTAACTTTTGTTAAATCAGGTCGTAACTATAAATATTTTTTTGAAAACACAACTAGCTACTCAAAGGCAAGTAAGTTTCTTTTAAAAGCAAAAAAAGTTGGATATAAAGATGCTATTATTGTGGCTTTTAACAATGGAAAAAGAATTTCAATGAAAGAATTCTTTTCCATAAACTCAGATTAATATTTATGAACAAATAATTCATAACTTTGAATTTAATAATAAAGTAAAAATTTTGAAGATTACCAACGAAATTAAAACAGGAATCCTAGTAATTATTGGTATTGGATTGTTTGTTTTTGGATTTAGCTATCTAAAATCTAATGATATTTTCGTTAGTGACAGAACATTTTATGCAGTTTACAGCGATGTTGAAGGTGTAGTTAATGGTACCCCAGTTACTGTAAATGGACTTCCAGTAGGTAGTATTCAAAATATCTCTTTTCACAACGGAAATAATTTGTTAGTCAAATTTAGAGTTGAAAATGATATTGAATTTTCCGTAAACAGCTTAGCCCAAATTTATGAAACTGGTTTAATAGGAGGAAAGGCTCTAGCAATTATTCCATCAAATGATAATTCAAGGATTGCGATTTCTAATGACACACTAAAATCTGCAATAGCACCTGGATTAACTGATTTAGTGAATAAGAAAATTACTAATCTTCAAGTTAAGATTGAATCTATGGTCATGAGTGCAGATTCGGTTTTGTATAAAATTAATAGAGTATTTGATGATTCAACCCGAAATAATTTACGAAATAGTGTTTCAGATTTTAACTTAACCATTACTGATCTAAAAGAAACTTCTTCAATAATTAAATCTTTAGTTCAGTCAAATAAATCCCAGGTGGATTTAACTATTGGAAATATTGCGAAAATCTCTAAAAACTTATCTAATATCTCTTCTACGCTAAATGACGGAGAAATAGATAAAACATTATCTAATTTTAAAAAATCCTCAGATGATCTTTCAGAAATATTAAAAGATATAAATAAAGGAAAAGGTACTATTGCTAAAATGATTAATAACGATTCTTTATTTAATAATTTAAATGAAGCTTCAAAATCAATTGATCTTTTACTTGAGGACATTAGACTTAATCCTAATAGATATATTCATTTTTCTGTTTTTGGTAAAAAGAATAAACCTTATAAATCTAAATAGTTCATAAATTAAATTGTTTATAATTTATTATGCGTGCATAATAAATTTTTATACTTTTGTAATGAATTATTTTTTAACTATTAATTAATTGATGACCTATATTCCAAATATAATTTTTATCATATTATTTTGTAGTGCTATTTATTTTTTTTCGCGAAATGTAAAAAAAATGTATAGAAATATAAACTTGGGTATTTCTGTTGATAGATCTGATAACAAAAAACAAAGATGGTTTCAGATGTTAAGAATTGCATTTGGACAATCTAAAATGATAGATAAACCAATTGTAGGAATCCTACACATTGTGGTATATGTTGGATTTTTAGTTATAAATATCGAGTTATTAGAAATTTTATTTGATGGTTTTTTTGGTACTCATAGAGCATTTGCTCCTTTTCTTGGATCCTTTTATAATTTTTTAATTGGGTTTTTTGAGGTTTTTGCTTTTTTGGTAATAATATCTGTTGTATTGTTTTGGACTCGAAGAAATATTATGAAAATAAAGCGCTTTTTAAACGATGAGATGAAAGGTTGGCCAAAAAGTGATGCAAATTTAATATTGTATATAGAAATAATATTAATGAGTTTATTTTTAACAATGAATGGATCGGATTTATGGTTGCAAATTAATAGTTCAAATCCAAACTACATTTCAGCAGGTTCATTTCCAATCAGTCAGTATATAATGCCATTATTTAATAATTTTTCAATTGATACAGTGATTTTTATTGAAAGAGCAGCTTGGTGGCTTCATATAACAGGAATTTTTCTTTTTTTAAATTATTTATACTATTCAAAACATCTTCATATTTTATTGGCTTTTCCAAATACTTATTTTGCTAATCTTGAATCCAAAGGTAAGTTATCAAATATAGAATCTGTCACAGCCGAAGTGAAAATGATGTTGGATCCTAATGCAGATCCATTTGCAGCGCCATCAGCCAATCAAGAAATTGCAAAATTTGGTGCCTCTGATGTTTTTGATCTTTCTTGGTTGCAATTATTAAATTCATATACCTGTACTGAATGCGGAAGGTGTACGAGCGAATGTCCAGCTAATCAAACAGGTAAAAAATTATCTCCAAGAAAAATTATGATGGATACTAGGGACAGACTTGAGGAAGTAGGAAGAAACATAGACAGAAATAACGGGGAGTTTAAACCAGATGGAAAACAACTTTTAGATAATCATATCACAACTGAAGAATTATGGGCATGTACTTCTTGTAATGCGTGTGTCGAAGCTTGTCCTATAGGTATAGACCCTCTTTCAATTATCATGGAAATGAGAAGATACTTAGTTATGGAAAAATCAGCTGCCCCATCTGAGTTAAATAATATGATGACAAATATTGAAAATAATGGTGCTCCGTGGCCATTTAATCAAATGGATAAATTAAATTGGAAGAATGAATTATAAAACAACACTATTTTTATGAAAAAAGAAGAAGTTAATAAGATATTAAGTGAAAAGATTGAAGATGGAGAACATATCAGTCCTGTATTACCTGAGGGTATAAAGAATTATTTAATCGATATTGATGGTACGATTTGTGATGATATTCCAAATGAGGAGCCAGAAAGAATGGCTACAGCAAATGTTTATCCAGATGCTTTAATAACACTTAACAAATGGTTTGATGAAGGTCATGTAATATGTTTTTTTACATCAAGAACTGAGGACCACAGAAAAGTAACTGAAGATTGGTTAAATAGACATGGCTTTAAATTTCATAGTATGGTAATGGGAAAACCAAGAGGGGGAAACTACCATTGGGTAGATAACCATTTAGTTAAAGCCACTAGATACAATGGTAAGTTTACCGATTTAGTTGATAAAGAAGTTACCATTCAAGTATTTGATGACGGACAACATGATTAATTATGAATAATATAGAAATTCATACTTTTGCAGACTTATTAGCTCAGGGTAAAACCCCAGAAATCCTTTTTTGGGTTGGATGTGCTGGAAGTTTTGATGAAAGAGCTAAGAAAATAACTAAAGCGTTTGCTAAAATACTTAATAAAGCAGACGTTTCTTTTGCTGTTCTTGGTTCTGAAGAAGGGTGTACAGGTGATCCTGCAAAAAGAGCTGGAAATGAATTCTTATATCAAATGCAAGCTTTAACTAATATTGAAGTTTTAAATGGGTATAACATAAAAAAGATAGTTACTACATGTCCTCATTGTTTTAATACCTTAAAAAACGAGTACCCTGAACTTGGAGGAAATTATGATGTAATTCATCATACTCAGTTCATTAGAACATTATTGAACGAAGGTAGATTAACAGTTAGTGGAGGAGCCTATAAAGGTAAAAGAATTACTTTCCATGATCCTTGCTATTTAGGTAGAGCAAATAATATTTACGAAGCTCCAAGAGAAGTGTTAGAAAAATTAGATGCTCAACTATCTGAAATGAAAAGCTGTAAACAGAAAGGATTGTGTTGTGGAGCTGGAGGAGCTCAGATGTTTAAGGAATCTGAACCCGGAAACAAAGAGGTAAATATTAAAAGAACAGAACAAGCTTTAGATACTAAACCTGAAATTATAGCAGCTGGATGTCCATTTTGTAATACAATGCTAACAGATGGAGTTAAAAATAAAAAGAAGGAAGAAGAAGTAAAGGTTTTAGATATTGCAGAACTAATAAATCAAGCTTCAGATTTATGATTACTTCATTTTCTCAAATGGACAAAAGTTCAAGAATTTGGATTTATCAATCGAATAGAAAACTTATCGATTCAGAAATTGTCGAAATTGAAGTAATGCTTAATGATTTTTTAAGTAGTTGGACTGCTCACGGAAACGAACTTCGGACAGCTTTCCAAATTAAGTACAAAAGGTTTATAATTATTGCTTTAAACGAATCAAGTACTGCTGTCACAGGTTGTTCCATTGATTCTTGTGTTCATTTTATACAACAATTGGAATCAAAGTATGAAATAAACCTTTTAGATAAGATGAATATTTCTTTTAAGCAAGGAGAATTCATTTCCTATAAATCGATTTATGATTTTAAGAAATTAGTTAAAAACAAATCTGTTTCAAGAAAAACTATTGTATTTAATAATTTAGTTACTGATATTTCTGATTTTATAGAAAATTGGGAAGTGCCAGCTGAAAAAAGTTGGCACGCACGTTTTTTTTAATCCATAGTTTAAAATAAAAATATAAGTTTTTTAAGATTTATTCAATAAATTAGAACTCTAAACTTTTTTTAATGTTTCGTAATATAATTATCCTATTTATTTCACTTTTTTCTTTTTCCTCATATTCTCAGAACCCATTAGTTACATCGGATTATAAGAATCAAAAAATATGGGTTGATAGTGTTTACAATAGTTTAACTGTGGATCAAAAAATAGGCCAGTTGTTTACTATCTGGGTTGCTACCAAACAAGGACCAGAAAAAATGAAAGAAGTTTCAGAAAAAATAAAAAAAAATCATCTGGGTGGTTTAATTTTTTCACTTGGAAACATAAAAGATCAAGCAGTTGCTACAAATAAATTTCAATCTATTTCTAAAGTTCCTCTTCTAATTGGGATGGATGCTGAATGGGGATTGGGTATGCGTTTGGATGATGCATTTTCTTTTCCTTTTAATATGACTTTGGGTTCTATAAAAAATGATTCCTTAATTTATCAAGTTGGAAAACGGATTGGGATTCATGCGAAAAGACTTGGTGTTCACATAAACTTCGCTCCAGTTACCGATATTAATACCAATCCTAATAATCCAATTATTGGTAGTAGATCTTTTGGAGAAGATAAATTAAACGTTACAAGAAAATCGTTAGCTTATTTAAAAGGGATGCAGTCGCAGGGAATTATGGGCTCAGCTAAACATTTTCCAGGACATGGGGACACCTCAACAGATTCTCACAAAACATTACCTATCATTAATTTTTCCTCCAAAAGAATAAATAATATCGAATTATACCCATATAAAGAATTAATAAACAATAATTTATCTGGCGTTATGGTTGCACACATGGAAGTTCCTTCTTTAGAAAGAACACCTAAACTTCCATCAACTCTTTCTAAAAAAATTATTACCAAAATATTAATAAAGAAATTAAAATTTAAGGGATTGGTAATCACTGATGCGATGGATATGAAAGGTGTTGTGGATTTTAATAAAGATAAATCTGCAGATGTTTCCGCTCTTTTAGCTGGAAATGATATTTTGCTAATGCCCGATGATTTAGATCAAAGCACTATTAGTATCAAAAACGCACTATTAAATGGTGAAATATCTCACGAAAGACTAGCACATTCTGTTAAGAAAATTTTAATGGCTAAATATAAAGCAGGTTTAAACAATTTAACTGAGGTTAATATTGATAATTTAAATCAGGATATGAACTCCGATTTGGATAAAGCTTTATTTGATAATTTAACAGAAAAATCTATCACCCTAATTAAAAATGACAATGATATTTTACCAATTAAAAATATGTCAAGTAAAATTGCATATTTAAAAATGGGTAATTCAAGTTCAGATGAATTTTTAAAAATGTTGAATCACTATACTAAGGTAGATCAATTAGATTTCCAAAAGAGTTCAAAAGAGTTATTAGAATCATTATCTGCTTATGATGTTGTGATTGTTGGTCTTCATAAGTCAGATGAAAGTCCTTTTGTTTCCTACAAGTTTTCAAAAAATGAAATAAAACTATTGGAAATAATTTCAAAAGAGAAAAACGTTATTTTAAATATTTTTTCAAAGCCTTATGCGCTTATGGATATAGATTTAAATAACATAAAATCAGTTTTAATTTCACATCAAAATAACAATACTTCTCAAAATAAATCAGCACAAGTTATTTTTGGAGCTATCCCAGCTCAAGGGATTTTACCAGTTACTATTGGAGATGATTTCCCGGTAAATACTTCAATTAAAACTAAAGCTTTAAACAGGCTTAGTTATGCTCATCCACTAAATCAAGGTTTTGATGTGGATAAACTTAAAGAAATTGACTCAATAGCAATGTATGCAATAAATAAAAAAATGACACCTGGAGCACAGATTTTGGTTGCTAGAAATGGGGTAGTGGTTTATAATAAATCCTTTGGAAAAAAAACTTACGAATCCAAAGATATGGTTATGTGGAATGATATTTACGATTTAGCTTCCTTGACTAAAATATTATCTACAGTTCCATTAATGATGAATGAATTTGAGAATGAAAACCTTACTTTAGAAACTACTTTATCTGATTTATTTCCTAATAAAAAATTAAAAGAAAAATCCGATTTAAACATAAAAGAAATGTTTTCTCATCAGTCAGGTTTATTTCCTTGGATTCCTTTTTATAAAAAAACTTTAGATAGTGTAACAAAAAAACCAATATCCTTCTTGTATAAAAACTCAAAAAATGGACTATTTACAGTTAAAGTTACAGAGGAATTATTTTTAAAAGAAACTTTTTTAGATTCTATAAATTCAGATATTATTAACAGCGATTTACTTGAGGGAAAATCCTATGTTTATAGCGATTTGCCCTATTATTTTATGAAATCATTTTTAGAAAATATTAATAATAGTGATTTAGATATTCAATTAAAAAAAAAATTCTATTTGAACTAGGTGCTAATAAAACTACTTATAATCCAACAAATTTTTTTGATTTAAATAAGATAGTTCCTTCTGAAATTGACAATTATTTTAGAAACTCTGTTTTACATGGATATGTACATGATATGGGAGCAGCTATGCAGGGCGGAATAGGTGGACATGCTGGATTGTTTTCAAACTCAAACGATGTAGCCAAAATAATGCAAATGTTTGTACAGGGTGGTCACTATGGAGGGAAAAGATTTTTTAATAATTCTACTATAGAATATTTTAATACTTGCTATTTTTGTAAAAATAATAATAGAAGAGGAATAGGCTTTGACAAACCTCAACTTGATAGTAGCATGCCTACTTGTGGATGTGTTCCAATGTCTAGTTTTGGACATTCAGGTTTTACAGGTACTTATGCTTGGGCTGATCCAGAAAATAATATTGTATATGTTTTTTTATCAAACAGAACCTATCCAACTATGGATAATAAATTATTATCAAAATATAATATTAGAACAGAAATACAAAGAATTATATATGAATCATTTGATTAAATTAAATATATGAAAATTGCAATAGTTTGTTACCCAACATTTGGAGGAAGTGGAGTGCTGGCCACTGAACTGGGTATTTCTTTACATGAACATGGACATGAGGTGCATTTTATTGCTTATAAAAAACCTGTAAGGTTAACGAATTTAAATAATAATTTATTTTTCCACAAAGTCAATGTTCCTGATTACCCACTTTTTAATTTTCAGCCATATGAATTAGCCTTATCAACCAAACTAGTAGAAGTTATAAAAGCCAATTCTATTGACCTTATGCATGTCCACTATGCTATTCCACATGCTTATGCAGCATATATGGCTAAGAAAATGTTAAAGAATCAAGGATTTAATGTTCCTATAGTAACTACTTTACATGGAACTGATATAACTTTGGTTGGAAATCATCCCTTCTATAAAGCTGCTGTTAATTTTAGTATAAATAAGTCAGATGTTGTTACCTGTGTTTCTCAAAGTTTAAAGGAAGATACCTTAGATCAATTTGATATTACAAGAGAAATTGAAGTTGTTCCAAATTTTATTGATATTTCTAAATATAAAATTCAACAACAAAAATGTATTAAAGAAAACTCAAAGATTGGAAAAGAGTTTATTATAACACATGTAAGTAACTTTCGCCCAGTGAAGAATATTAAAAATGTTGTAATGGTTTTTAATAATATTCAAAAGAAAATTCCTTCAAAACTTTTAATGATAGGAGAAGGGCCAGACAAACAAATGGCAGAACAACTATGTAAGAAATTATTAATTGAAGATAAAGTGGAGTTTTTAGGTAATTCTAATCAAGTTGAGAAAAAACTTTGTCATTCTGATTTATTTTTACTTCCCTCCACCACTGAAAGTTTTGGTTTGGCTGCTCTTGAAGCTATGGCAAGTAATGTAGCTATTATTTCTTCAAATGCTGGAGGATTGCCGGAAATTAATAGTCACGGAAAAACAGGTTACTTAACTAATGCAAATGACATTGAATCAATGTCTAACTATGCTATATCCATATTAGAAAACCCTAGCTTGTTAGAGGAAATGAAAATAAAGGGGTTTAACAAGGCCAAATCATTCGATATTAAGAAAATAGTGCCATTGTATGAAAAAATATATGAAGATGTGTTAAAACAGCTTAAATAGATTCTGTGAGAGAATCAAATATTTGAACTTTTTTTAAAAGCTTTATTGTATTATCTCCAAAAATTAAATGAGTGGGATCATCCTGATAGTATCTATGCGATTCTTTATTTGGGAATGTAAGAATTAGAGAATAATCAAAAGAATTATCAATTTCCATCCCTCTTTTCTCTTCAAAATTATTTTTAATTTTTTTAGATTTTCCTAAGTGTTTTTTAACCGCAAGCTTATTTGTTTTAATTAATCGTTTGATAGATTTTTCAAAGCTAGTCCTGTCCTCAATATTTTCCGGGTTTTTTAGCCAGAAATAAACCATATGTACTATTTCTCCTTCAATAATCTGAGAATTTAAATTTGAATCTTGATTTTCTAATTGTTTTTCACTTTTATTACAGTTAGTAGTCAAGAAAAACAAAGCTATAATTAGTAAATATTTAATTTTCATAACTTATATTTAAAATTTCAACTAAATTAAATAAATTATTTTGGGTGGTAAATTTTTTGAGAAGTTGCATAAATCTTTTTTTTATCAAAAGTCATTTTTTTTGTTTTGAATTCAGATAGTAATTCCATTTGATCACCATAATGTGGAGAATTAGGATCATCACTAGTTCCAAAAGGAGAAACAGATTCGTATTGTGGACCATTTTCTGTAAATCTAACTAGTCCAATATATGATTCTCCATGACTTATTTTTATCATTCCGTTTTTATGTTTAACTCCTCTCATAGCAGTAATAACATCTGGAAGACCAAAAATCGGAATTTCTTTATTTCCTCTTACAAGCTTCTGATAATCACCTAATTTTACTCTTGTAGTTTTAAAATTATTTAGCATCTTAGATTTAACCTCTAGTAAAATATCAGCAATTAATTCTTTGGAATATTTTTTATCAATATAGGATTTATAATATTTATTTGCCTGGTAATAAAACATAGCATAAGTTCCTGCTCCATATGAGTCAGCATTTGCTGTTTTGTTCCAAGATTGAATAGATTCTATTAATTCAGAAATCTCCGGATAATCTTCTGGAAGCATTTGAAAAATATTATTAATGTTTATAAAATTATAGTTCATCGGAGTTGGAAAAGTTCTGTCGTTTTTGATTTTTCTAAATGTTTCAAAATCTATTGTTTCGTGAGATTCGATTAACTGTAAAAGTCTAGTACTTCTATTATTATCATAAAGTTCATAACCCATTGTAGTTGAAAAGTTTTCAGCTTTTGGATTTTCATTTGCGCTTGTTGATTTAAAGGGTGAATGATTGGCATTATAAATAAATCCAGATTTGGGGTTTATTACTTGGGGAAGATCTTCCACTTTATAATATTCTGTCCAAAGTGTTTTTTTAGTATTTCCTGGAACAACACCTTTCCAATTGTATCTTTCATCTCTTTTAGGAATAATCCCATTTGATATATAAAAAATGGTATCATTTCTATCAGCATATCCAATATTATAACCAGGTAAATTTCTAGATTTAATTATTTTATAAAACTCTGAAAATGACTTTGCTTTATTCATTTTCCACCATTGTTCCAGAGATTTTATATTGTATAGAGAGGGAGTTCTTACAGAGTAATATCCACTTTCGTTTTTTAGGGTAGGTCCGTAGATACTCTTGTAAAATCTACGACTAATCTTTATTGGAACACCTAGTATTTTGATATATGCTTTAGCTCTCTTAGTCTCTAATTTATATTCTTGATTATCAACTAAATAAATGTTCTTTTTATTTGGGTGCATTTGTAATTTAAAAAGATCTGCTTTATCAGGATAATTTACAGTATGTGTCCAAGCCAAATATTTATTTACTCCAATTAAAATACAAGGTGCACCAGCAAAAGTTGCACCAATTATATTTGTTCCTTCTTCACTAATTAAATGGGCTTCATACCAGGAGGTGGGTCCATTAAAGGGTTGATGGGGATTAATTGCTAAAAAAGTTTCTTTTACACCTGTTTTATTGGAATTTAACGCAATCGCATTAGATCCATTCATTTCATTTTCATAAATAAAATCAGAACTAATATTGTCTTGAAATACACTACCAATAAGTCTATCTGCACCATTTGCTATAAAAAGCTGTAAAAATGAATATCTGGCCATTTTTTTAGGTGTAATTGGAAATAGTTTTTTTACTAAAACCTTATCTGGATATGTTTCGGCATATTTATTTATCCCAGCACAGTAACCTTCTAAAAGTTTAATAAACTCAGGACTTAGAGTGTAAAACAATTCATTTACTGTTTCTTCAGATTCAATTACTTGAGTTATAAGATCAGCACCAGCTCCATTTATACCAATGTATTTACTTAATAATCCATTACCAGCCAGGTAACCCTCTTGAATAGTTTTGAAATCATCCTCAGAATGAGCCCAAGCTAGTCCATAAGCAACCTCTGCATCTGTTTTACCATAAATGTGAGGAACACCATATTGATCTCTAACTATTTCTATGTTTTTGGGGTTAATTTGAGATAAAATAGAGGTGAAGCTAAATAGAATTATTATAAGACTTAGGTAGTTGTTTTTCATAATTATATTAAATCAATAATCATACCAATAAGTAATCAATTAAATTTAAATTTTCAATATAAAAATAATCATATATTAGTAATTATATTTAGAAATGTTAAATTTTATAAAAGGCAGAACAAAAGCAATCTTTTTTTCAATAAAAGGTGCTTTTTTTCTGATCAAAAACGAACACTCTATTCAAGCACAACTATTTATTTCTATATGCTTTGTTATCGCTGGTTTTTATTTTGGAATTTCTAAAACAGAGTGGTTGTTTCAAGTATTAGCAATTTGTTTAGTCCTTTCAACTGAGTCTCTAAATACAGCTATAGAAAAGGTTGCTGATTTTATACATCCTGATTACAATGAAAAAATTGGACTTATTAAAGATATTTCAGCTGGTGCAGTTTTTTTCTCTGTTATTTTTGCTATAGTTACAGCAATATTAATTTATTCTCCTAAGATTTATTAAATTCTTTAAAGAGTAAATCTATTTTTTTAGCCATTTTAAAATCTAAATCGCTTAATCCACCAGTATCGTGTGTCCAAAGAGTTATCTCTAATTTATTGTAGGTATTGGTCCAAGTAGGGTGGTGGTGAATGGTTTCAGCTAATTTTGCTATTTCTTTCATAAAATCAAATGTGATTACAAAATTTTTGAATTCAAAAGATCTAATAATTTTATTTTTAGAAAGAATCCATTGGTTATCTATTTCTTTCATTTTTGTATTTATATCCATTTTTTAAATGATTTTAGGTATTATTGCTTTTCTTTCTGTGGGATAGTCACTGAATTTATGGTGATACCATTTATGATGAGATAAAGCTCTTGGAACTAAGTTAATAAAAGTCCATATAAAAAAAGATAAACTACCAATATTCATAGTCATTAAAGCAAATCCAAGCCATTCTATTAACTCTCCAAAAAAGTTTGGACAAGATACATATTCAAATAGACCCCCTTTAGGAATTACATATTTATTTGTTTCATTTTTTGTCCTTAAGCTAATTAATAAACTATCTGATTTTATATTAATTATTAATCCAGAAATGAAAAATAATATTCCAAATGAAAAAAGAATCAAATTAATGTTCTCATAACTAGTTACAGAAAGAAAATATCCGTTTATAAAACCATTAATAATATTAAAAAATATTGCTGATAATGCTATTATTAGAGGCATTTTTTTTCCTTTTGTTTTAATCTTTAATGGGTATAAAACCGTTCTATTAAAATAATGTGTAATCCAAAGTAATATAAAAATACTATTTAAAGTAAATAGATTTGTCGTATTTACTAAGTAGAATAAAGGACATATTAATAATGCGGGTAATTCCATTATTATCCACCCCGTTTTATTACTTATTGTTTTACCCCACTTTTTAGTAGAATGTCTTCCGTAGGGTGCTTTATATTTAAGAATAACAGGAAATAGAATTAAACCTATTATTATCCATATAATCGTTATAGTACTTATATTCATATTAAATAAAAAAAACCCGCTGTTTAAGGCGGGTTTTTTTAAATATCTTGGTTAGATTAAGATATTAGTATCCGTAATTTTGTACCATATTAGGGTTAGCATTCATTTCACCCATAGTAATAGGAAGAGCTCTTCTGTGACTTCCAAATGCAGGAGGAGTCCCAGTTTTATCATCATTACGTTGCTTAATTACATCTACAAGAGGAAGATCCATACCCATTCTTTGGAAGTCATCGTATCTAAGACCTTCAAAGGCGAATTCTTTTCTTCTTTCTAACATAATATTTGCTAAAGTTGCAGAAGCATAATAATCAGCTCCTAGTCCTCTTATTGCAGGAATATTATTTAAATATGTTTTAGCAGTAGCTGCATCTCCAGCTCTTAACATTGCTTCAGCATATATTAAATGCATTTCCTCAATACGAATAATACCTACATTGTCGTAACCACCATTTGTTGGATATTTTCCAAGCATTGTTGGAAAACCTCTTTCAGGTCCGATCATTGCAGCACTAAATCTAATATCATTTGCATCATACACATCATATAAATCTGGAGCAGTAGTTACATCATTTGTAGCACTTGTTAAAATTCTAACATCTCCATATGCTTGTCCTCTTAATATATACATCATTCCGTTAATTCCTCTTGTATCAGTTGAAGAGAATGCTAATTCAAATAATGAATTAGATGCATTATCAGTAGACCAATGAGAAACATAAGATGATGCAGTAACAGGAGCTGCACCTGAGTTATCTATAACCCACTTAGCAGCTGTACCAGCAGCACTGTATAGAGATGGCACTACAGCTCCACCGTAAAGTGCAACTCTAGCCCATATAGCATAAGCTCCAGCTTGTGTCATGTAACTAGTTTTATCTCCACCAGTTTCAAAAGCAGGGCTCATACTTCCTATAGCAGTTGTTAAATCTGCTTGTAAGTCAGCATAGTTTTGAGCAACCGTATCTCTTGGGGGAGCTAAATTTTCAGGAACCTTATATGTTTTCACATAAGGAACACCTAAAGAAGAAGGTCCGCCGCCATTTACAAAGTGTTGACCGAAATGTCTTAGCGCATCATAGTGCACTAGTGCTCTTAAAGCATGTGCTTGACCAACCACGTGAGTGATTTCAGCTTGATTACCTTCTAAATTTGCATGATCAGCTCCAATTACAATATTACATATTGCTGCAACATTATAAATACCTGCCCAACTAGGTCCACTTTCTGGAAGATACTCCATGTTATTCCAAAAAGATCTTCCGGAGTTTCCGTTTGCATAAGCATTATCTGACCAAATATCTCCCCAAATAAGAACATCTCTTCCATAATAACCAGAAATAGATAATCTATCGTAGGCACTATTTAGTACAGATTTCAAATCAGCGACGTTTTTAATTCCACTCGCCAAATCTTTATCCTGAGTTAATACAGGGTCAAGATCGTCTGTTGTACAAGAAACAACGAATGTTAATGACAACAATATTATTGATAGTTTGAATAATTTTTTCATTGTTTTTAAAATTTAAGATTAATTCCAAGTGAAATAGATTTCAATGGGGGAGCATAGATTGTCCATGTTCCGCTATTTCTCATTTCAGGGTCCATTTTAAGATTATCATCTTTAACCCACGTCCATAAGTTAACTCCTCTAAGAGCTATATTAACTCCATCAAGACCAGCTTTTTCTGTCCACTTTGAAGGAACGTTATAACCAATAGCCACATCTCTAAGTCTAACAAAATCTGCATCGTAAAGGAATCTTGTTGAAGTAGAAGCTCCTACAACAGTTGAACTATAAGAATATTCCATTTTTGGAACTCTTGTAATATCTCCTGGCTTTTGCCATCTGTCCATCAAAATTTCATTTGCGTTGTAGTATAAAGTTGAGTAAAGACCACTTGCTTGAGTATAGTTTGCATAGTATTCATATACTTTATTACCACCAGCAAAGTAGAAGTTAGCATCTGCATAGAATCCTCTAAAAGTTACTCTAGTACCTAAACCACCAGAGTAAGTAGGAATTCTTTCTCCAGCTAATTGCTGTGAAGCAGCTGCATAAGATTCTGTTAATGTTGGGTCCTCAGCACTAGTGTAATATCTAGCTTTTCCATTATCTGGATTTACTGTTGGATAGTAATG